>Ga0265797_10000128_pt1 | contig 150269 bp, 152 predicted proteins | sample P2T30metagenome_FD_192433 | JGI IMG/M metagenome (GOLD analysis project Ga0265797, IMG submission 192433) | Plant litter microbial communities from East Loma Ridge, Irvine, California - P2 T30 | ecosystem: Environmental > Terrestrial > Plant litter > Unclassified | place: USA: California...
ATTGTCGCGGCCGTAGGTAAGAACGTGACGAAGTTTAAGGTGGGCGACCGGGCTGGCGTTGGCTGTATGGTTGACAGTTGTATGACGTGCGAAAGCTGTACTCATGGCGAAGAACAATTTTGTGATACTGGCAAAACGGTCTTTACGTATGGTTATCCTGAAAAATCGTCCCCTTCAGGCATTTCACAAGGCGGCTATTCTAATAACATCGTGGTTCGTGACCACTTCGCGGTGCATATCCCAGAGCATATTAGCCTGGAGCAGGCCGCACCGCTGCTTTGTGCAGGTATAACCACATACTCCCCTATTAAGAATGCCAACTTTAAGATTGGTGATAAGGTGGGTGTTGCCGGCATCGGGGGACTTGGCCATCTTGCCGTTAAAATTGCGGTATCAAAAGGTGCAGAAGTTTATGCTTTCACAACATCAGCTGACAAAGTGAAAGACATTCTCTCTTTTGGGGCAAAGGAGGTAATTGTTGTTGATGACATTTCTAAATTAAAACCGCTTAAAGGTAAACTCGACTATATGATCTCTACCATACCTGTGCAGTATGATGTTGCGGCCTATTCCTCGGTGGTAAAGCCTCACGGGTTTTATACACAGGTGGGCATGCCTGTAGGATTTGAGCTTAACCTCAGCAACATAGGGCTTGCTAATACAAGGGTAAATTTCAATGCGTCCCTGATTGGCGGTATCCCTGAAACGCAGGAAGTTATCCAATACTGTGCTGACAATAATGTACTGCCTCAGATTCAGATAATAAAGGCAGAACAGATTAACGATGCCTGGACAAAGGTGCTCAACAAACAAGCGCGCTATAGGTATGTAATTGATGCTGCAACCTTTTAATCCAGATTGATTATGAAACTGTTAGCCACTGTTTTTGCCCTGTTTTCATTATCTTTATGCATAGCAGGATGTGCCGCAAATAATGGCAACCTTGAGACCGGGAACACAGTGAATCCCACAATAAATAATCTCGAAGGTGATAAAATGAAAGTAACGATTGGATCTGTGGTATTTACAGCGATACTCACTGACAATGCAACAACTGCGGCGTTCAGGGAAATGCTACCGCTTACCATTACGATGGAAGAACTCAACGCGAATGAAAAGTTTTATTACTTCCAGGATACTTTACCAAGCGATGCTTCGCCGGGAGGAAATATACAACCCGGAGACCTGATGCTATATGGCAACAACTGTTTGGTGTTGTTCTATAAAGGCTTTAGTACATCCTACAGTTATACACGGATTGGGAGTATTGAAAATGCTTCAGGCCTTGCTGATGAATTGGGAAGCGGAAATACACTGGTAAAATTTGAAATGGATTGAGAAATTTTCAAATAGATATATGAAAAAGGAATTAACGATAATAGCTGCAGCAGCATTGTTGTTTGCCTGCAGCCCAAAGACAGATCAGAATATGGATACAACAGAAATATTTCCGAAAGGGCAAGCATTGCCTAAAGAATGGTTTACAGGAAATGCTTACCTAACCCCATTGGTGAGCAAGGACAAGAACAACAATTTCTCAGCCGGTAGCGTAACGTTTGAGCCGGGGGCAAGGACCAAATGGCATACGCATCCCAGAGGTCAGGTTTTGATTGTTGTCGAGGGTCAGGGATTGTATCAGGAAAAGGGCGAGCCTGCGCGGCTTATTAAAAAAGGCGATGTGGTGAATATACCAGAAAATATAGAGCACTGGCAGGGGGCTTCAGCGGATAGCAAGATGATCCATATCGCAATAACGAATTATGAAGGAGAAGAGCAGGTAACATGGCTGCATCCAGTAAGTGAAGCAGACTATCATAGCGCAAACCAGCAGAAATAATAATATAAATTTCAGAATATGGAGAATATAAGAAATAAAGTAGTTGTAATTACGGGGGCCAGCAGTGGCATGGGTGAAGCAGCAGCAAAGCATCTTGCGGTGCTCGGAGCGATAGTTGTACTAGGAGCAAGACGAACTGACCGGATAGAACAATTGGCTAAAGAAATAAATAGTAATGGCGGAAAAGCACTTGCCATTGGCATGGATATAACACAACTTGACCAGGTAAAGAACCTGGTAGATTCAGCAGTTGAACAATTTGGAAAGGTTGACGTAATTCTTAACAATGCAGGTGTGATGCCTTTATCGCCGGTGGACCGCTTAAATGTTGAGGAATGGAATACAATGATTGACGTCAACATTAAAGGAGTGCTCAACGGTATTGCAGCTGTACTTCCTCACATGAAAGCACAGAAGTCAGGGCAGATTATTAACACTTCTTCTGTCGCCGGACACAAGATTTTCCATGGTTCCGCAGTTTATTCGGCTACCAAATTTGCAGTGCGTGCATTGACTGAAGGCTTGCGTGTGGAAATTAAGCCCTATAATATCCGTACAACAATTGTTTGTCCCGGTGCTGTTAAAACAGAACTATTGGAGCATATAAGCGAAGCAGATATCCAGCAAGCTAACCAGGATTATGTAGGCGCGGTTGGTATTAGTCCTGAATCTTTCGCACGAGTTGTTGCTTTTGCGATAAGTCAGCCTGAAGATGTAGATATTAATGAAGTTATCTTTCGACCTACGGCTCAAGAACTATAAACATCGAGCCAATTTAAGTAATTAAAAATAAAAATCGGGTAAGGTTCGCTAAGGGAGATTAACAATTAGCTTTAGGAGGTAATTACTGAGTGCCTTATTGATGAAAAACAATAATTATCATTTTTACTTTTAATAAAGGTCTGATTCGTTATCTTTGCAATAGAAATGGCGTTCTTAAAAGTCTGACAGTTAGCTTTTGCTACTAAATTATAATCTGTGGCAAAATCGTGGCAATTCTATTTCACGATTATGTAAATGCAGGAATAGCGCGGGTTTCAGCCTATAGGTTCGAATCCTGCTCTCCCCACGAAATGGGAAAGTAAAACCCAACTTCGTACAAAACCTGCAAATTATTTTGCAGGTTTTTTTATTTTATACAACTCCTCAAACACTGTAAAAAAGATATCCGTTTTATCAGTTGCAAAATACCTCGCTGAAATTTTTAGTCTTATTCATTTTCAATAGTATATAAGCTTTGCTTAAAGCTTCAGAAAACTTACTGTCGGCTTTTACTATTGTATCGCCTTCCATCTGTCGGATAGCTTTATCATTCTTAATATAGTAACGAAATTTTGTGGTAACCTCTGGTCCCGCCGCTGCACCGCCTGTTACTGACTCATATCCAAATATGAACTTGCTGTTTTTATAATAGTATTCGGTAACCCAGGATCCATCTTTAAAATTTCCTTTTTCAACAACCTTTACAATATCATTTCTGTTAAGATAATAAATGATCTCTCCGTCTTCAACACAATCTTCATTAGTATAGGTATATGTTTCTGTTTTCAGATCAAGACCATTTATTCGTTTATACTCCTCTCGGATAGCATTTACATCGTTATCCTGATTGAAGGGAATTGAAGAAGCCCGCACACTGTAGCTTCTCGAATTTAGAGAATCATTACCATTGGGTACACCTAGTGTAAGTGTTGTAATAATTGAAAATATTGTATTCATTTATTGGTTTTACACAAAAATATACACTCCAAATATTCAGATTAAAAACCTCTGAGTTTTTTAATTTTCTTTAACACCTTTTATATCATCAATAGGTTATTTATAAAAACAGAAAGCCCCATGCAATGCATAGGGCTTTCCTCAATTTAAATATATAAATGATTAATTCAATTCAAAGCTTATCGTTACGTTAGCCGTAACTGTAATTTCTCCTATTGCAAGCGTTTCTTGCGGCATTACAGAATCAGCTGCTTCAAACTTCATTGATCGCACCATCGGAGGATAGTAGGTTTGCGAATTATCGGTTACAACTATCGCTTTACCAACTTTTTGATTCAATGCACTTGCATAGTCGTTTGCCTTCTGTTTAGCGTCTGCAACAGCTTTAATACGAGCCTCTGATTCGTATTGTGCCTGCTTAGATGTTTTAAATTGTACGCCCTGTATATTGTTTACACCGGCATCTATAAGCCCCATCATCATACTATCATATTTGGTAAGATCTTTAAGGTGGATCACGATAGTCTGTGAAGCCGTATAGCTATATTTCTTTTTATCAGAATCATAGTTTCTGTAAAGGTTTACCCTTTGTGTCTGGTAATCTTCAGCAGGCAGTTTTATGCTTTTAAGATACTTTATTACCGCATCTATAGTCGCATCATTCTTTTTCTTTACATCGGCTGCATCTGCGCCAATATTCTCTACTCCTATAGTAACGTCTGCCCTATCCGGAGTTACAGTTATTTTACCTTCTCCTGCAACGCTGATTTGAGGTTGCTGATTTTGTTGTGTTACCTGTGCGCTTGCAAATGTTGAAACAAACACGAACAGTACTAAAGCAATTTTTTTCATAATGATTGATTTTATTTTAATGTAGGAATTTCAAATTGCGTGCCAGTTTTTAACCGGCTATAATTTTCCGGCCTTTGCCATCACCAGCATTATAGCTATTGGCACAGCCATAACAATAACTATCAAGGTGTTATCATAAAGAATATGTGGCATTCTTGTTAGTGTAATTATAAATCCGCCTATTGCGCCACCAAAGTGTGCAGTATGTCCTATATTGCCCGCTTTGGTTTTCATACCGTAAATTGTGGCAAGCAGGTATATGATACCAAATATGTAACCCGGTATGAAATTAATCTGCCTGTCCGGGTCAATAAGTATAGAAGCGAATAAAACTCCCATAACCGCCCCCGACGCACCAATAGCACGGTAAGAGTAATCGTTTTTATGCAAGTACAGCGTTAGTAAGCTTCCGCATGCCAAACTGATTACATACACAAGAATAAAGCTCATTACACCCAGGCTGTAGATCACTACCGGTGCAAAAAAGTATAGTGTAAGCATATTAAATCCAAGGTGCATATAATCGGCATGCAGAAAGGCCGACGTAAACATACGGTACTGTTCTCCTGCCCTGATGCTGCCAATATGGAATTCGTATTTTCTGAAAAATGATATATCTGTTATTCCCTTGTAACTTACCAATACGTTTGCAAGGATTAAAATAATAAGAACCAGTGGCATATTCATAAATGTTATTTTTATGACGTAAAGTTATACAAATGGCTTATCATATTCTATAAGAAAGCCCTCAACAAACATTAAATTAATAATAAAAAGTATATTTGCATAAAAAACACGAATGCAGCTTTTAGCCTATATACTAGCCTACCCTATCATCTGGTTTATATCGATACTGCCATTCAGGATACTGTATTTTTTCTCTGACATCTGTTATGTAATAGTTTACCATATCGTCAGATACCGTAGAAATACCGTTCATAAAAATCTTTCATTAACCCTGAGACATCTTACTCAGGAAGAACGCAATGCCGTTGAAAGAAAGTTTTACCATCATTTTTGCGACAACTTTTTTGAGATGGCAAAAAGTTTGAATATTAGCGATAAAGAACTCGCAAAACGTTTTGTATTTACAAATTATAACCTTGTGCATGAATATGAAGCCAAAGGCAAAAGCGTAGTAATGCTTTTAGGCCATTATGGTAGTTATGAATGGCTTTTGTATATGAATAAAGGCTTTAAATCACACAAAGGCTTTGGTATTTATAAAATAATACGAAACAAGTATTTTGACAAGCTTGTAAAAAAGATGCGAGGCAGATTTGAGGCAGAACTTATCGGCGTACGCCAGACTATTCCTGCCATGAGACAGAATGAGCGCAATGGTATCTTAGGCTTTTACGGCTTTATATCAGACCAGTCTCCGAAGCTTGGCAGTACTATACATTGGGGTGATTTTTTTGGCATGCAGGTTCCTATTCACGTAGGTGGCGAAATGCTGGCAAAAAAGATAGGCATGAACATGATATTTGCCAAAGTAGACAAAACAAGCCGCGGCCACTACAAGTGTACCTTCGTACCTGTTCAGGATAATATCAAAGAAATACCTAACTATGAAATTAGTGACAGCTTTATGAAGATGCTGGAGCAGCAAATAATTGAAGCTCCTGAATATTACTTATGGACACACAAACGCTTTAAGCACCGTAGAAACAATCCGCCTACAGCGTAAACCAGTCTTTAAGCCTTTCTTCCTGTTCTGCATTATTTACATTTACATGAGTAAATTCATTACTTGACTTGTTGTAATGATAGTCATTAGCCCACTCTTTATGATTTTCTGCAAGTGCTTTAATGCTTTCACATACATATTGTATTTCGGCATCTGTAGTTGTTGGGTGAATTGACATTCGTATCCATCCCGGCTTTTGGATAAGATCACCTAAAGTAATTTTATCCGTAAGGTAATTAGACTGCTCCTGGTCTACATGTAGCAGATAATGTCCATATGTACCGGCACAACTGCATCCTCCACGTGTCTGCACGCCAAAACGGTCGTTAAGCAGCTTTACGCCAAGATTAAAGTGAAGGTTGTCTATGTAAAAAGAAATAACACCTAACCTGTCTTTATGCTGTGGGGCAAGTATATTGATATTCTCAATTTCTCCAAGGAAATCAAAAACATAATCAACTATTTCTTTTTCTCTTTTAAGTATGTTATCAATACCCATTTGCTCTTTCAGCTTAACCGAAAGCGCTGTTTTAATAACCTGAAGAAAGCCCGGTGTACCACCGTCTTCACGCTCTTCAATATTGTCAAGGTATTTATGGTCGCCCCACGGATTGGTCCAGCTTACTGTTCCTCCTCCCGGATGATCGGGCACCATATTTTTGTAAAGTTTTTTATTGAATATCAGCACTCCCGATGTACCGGGACCGCCAAGGAATTTGTGTGGTGAAAAGAATATTGCATCCAGATAGGCTTCGCTATCAGTAGGATGCATATCAATTTTTACATAAGGTGCAGAACATGCAAAATCTACAAAACACACACCATTATATTTATGAATCAGCTTAGCTACTTCGTAATAAGGGGTTTTAATACCCGTAACGTTAGAACAAGCTGTAATTGAGGCTATTTTAAGCGTATAATCTTTGTATTCTTCCAACAGGTTCGCAAAGCTATCCAGACATATAAGCCCTTGCGGACAGGCAGGAATCAATACCACCTCTGCAATGGTTTCCAGCCATGACGTTTGGTTTGAATGGTGTTCCATGTGCGATACAAACACAACCGGTTTTTTCTCTGCAGGAACCTTTGTAAACTCTTTTAGGTTTTCAGGGACTTTAAGCCCTAATATCCTTTGGAATTTATTTACAACACCCGTCATACCCGATCCGTCTGTAATAAGCACATCGTCATTACTGGCATTTACATGGTGTTTTATAATATGGCGCGCTTCATGATACGCAATGGTCATTGCAGTACCCGAAACTGTAGTCTCGGTATGTGTGTTGGCAACGAACGGCCCAAAATCGTTTAATAGCTTTTCTTCAATAGGCCTGTACAATCGTCCACTGGCAGTCCAGTCGGTATACACGATTTCTTTTCTGCCGAATGGCGAATCGAACTCCTGCCCTATACCTACAATATTATCCCTGAATCTCTGGAAATACTGCTCTAACTCTCCCTTAATTGTAACATCTGCTGTCTGTAACATATAATTGACTATTAAACATTGCAAATTTATTAAAATTAAAACGATATAAGTGAATATATTTCATTGACCTCGGCTTAAAAAGGGAGTAATAACAAAAAATCCTGCCGAAGCAGGATTCTGTAACTTTATATCGTTGAACATCATTTTTCTCTTTCCAAGATAAATAACAACTCCGGTGTCATTGATAAATAAAGCTGACTATCTTTAAATTTATAAGACATCTCATAGTTTGTCCCATCATCTGAAAGATTTTCAGTAACAATTATACTTCTACCGATATCATTTTTATATCTATATTCTATGGTTCCGGCGAGACTTGATGTCATCTTAAAAACACCTTTATCTGTGAATTCAAAACTATTATTCGTGTACATTTTCCTTATTAGATCAACCAGAAATTTCATTTTGGACTCATTATCATATGTTTCTTTCAAATCTTCAGACATAATCGAAATTGAATCCGTTGTGACATTATAAAACACCTCGCTATTATTAAGCGCAATAACCTTCCATTTACCAACTAACGAATTGCTTTGAGAAAACCCAAACAGGCTAACAAAAACTAATAAGGATAAAAAAACTTTTTTCAATTTTATATAATTTTAGTAGGGATCTATTGTTTAAAGAGCTTCATAATCATGACAATATATTATTCCACAAATAACTAAATATTTCTACGCTCCTAAATCCCCATCAATGGGTATTTTTATAAACACAAAAAAGCCCGGGTTTAAAACCCGGGCTACTGTATTTTAAAAACTCCAATTAAATTCCGATTTCCACCTGAAAACGAACGTAAAAATTCTTTTTAGATGAACCGTCAAAATAGCTTAGGTCGTCCAGGTTAACCTCAAATTGTGCTTTAAATGCATGTTCCCATACATATTTGGTTATACCTAATGTATATTGTTTTGTATTGGGCGTAAGCGCTTCAATATCCTTATCAACGTTTTGTGTAGAGAAACGTCCTATCAGCTCATAGTGTGAAGGAAACAGGTAACTTAACTGGTAGTCAAACCCATGACCGGTATAAACATATCGTAAGTCTGTTGCGTCGTCAGGATTAACCGTAATAGGGTCTTTCGCTGTTCTTTGCATATAAGCCGTCATAAAAGCCCAACCGTTATACTTAACCATTCCATCAATCAATAGCGTCTGCATATCTCTCTTTGCAAAAAGATCGTCTCCAAGCTGTCCACCAACACGGCGTGCCATATCGTTATATTGGTAAGCACCCGAAAGCATTACTTTTGGTTTCGGTTCTCTTTTAAGGTCACCCTCAAAAAAAGCACCGTCTTTTGTAAATACACCTAGTGGGTATAACTCAGCCTTACCTGTATACGCCAATCCGTTATCGGGTTTATCGGTAGAGTTCCTACCTTCACCGGTACTGATGGCACTCCTTAAATTATATGAGAATTTATCTAAATGCTCGTTTTGATTGTGCACCTGAAAACCAAAATCCCTGTCTATATTAAAACGTGCGTTGTTTATAGTCCTGTCACTCAACTGAAGACCACCTGAAGAGTTTACCCTTTGCCTGTTACCCGGAAGCTTTGTCTGTCCGAAACCAAAATTCCAATGCTTATTCGGACGGTAAAACACAACCGCATCACGGATTATGTTTATGTTTTCGCCATCTCTAATTTCACCTACATCGCCCGGAGCAAATGATAGCTGGATAGCATATATAAATTTAGGGTTACCTACATAACCGTCAAAACGTAGTCGTAAGCGACGTATTTGTCCGTCAATAGCAGGGTCTTCGTCTTCATTTTGAAGGTATGTTGCCCGGTTTTGCATCCTGAAACGGATGTTGAACTGGAAAATACTGTCGGGAGAAGTTATTCCCAGTCCTTTACCATAATTGTAATACGGTAATGCAGATAGCTTAAGGTCGTTATCTCCGGTTGCCTTCTTTATTTCAACCTGTGCTGCCGCCGAAAGACCAAAGAAGATAATCAATAACGTTAAAATGTTTTTCATTTAATGCCTGTTTGTAAAATTTTCGTGTTTTTTGCCTTAAACTCTGCTGGCTTCCCTTTTAATTATACGGGTGATTTACAACCGTAAAACTGCCATAAAGAAGCATTGTAAAGTTTGCGCAAACTTAATATTAATTATTGCAATGCAATGTTATGTAAACATTACCTTTGCGAAAATTTAAAGTTATGTCTAATATTTATATAGGATACCATTTTACCGTGGAACCGAAGGAGTTAGGTTCTGAAATACTTATTGCTGAATTGGGAGAGACACCATTTGAAAGCTTCATCGAAACCGAAAATGGCTTCTCGGCCTTTGTTCAGAAGGAATTCTGGACAGAGGACATCTTGAATGACATTCAGATTTTAGAGTCTCCGGAATTTAAAATTGAATATACATTTGAAGAAATCGAGCAGGTAAACTGGAACGAAGAATGGGAAAAAAACTTTGAACCTATAGATGTAGACAATACCTGTCGTGTACGTGCTCCTTTTCATGAAAAGAAAGATGTAACCTATGATATTGTTATAGAGCCAAAAATGAGTTTTGGAACTGGGCATCACGAAACAACTTTTATGATGATTCAGCACCTGCTGGAAACAGATGTTGAGAACAAGAAAACACTGGATATGGGGTGCGGTACTGCTATTTTGGCTATTCTTGCCGAAATGAGAGGTGCACAACCTATTGATGCTATTGACATTGACAACTGGTGCTACCTTAACTCTATAGAAAATGCTGAGCGTAATAACTGCAAACATATTTCTGTTTACGAAGGTGATGCCGCGTTACTTGAGGGTAAGAGTTATGATGTTATTATTGCCAACATAAACCGTAACATTTTATTGAATGATATGCAACAGTATGTAGACTGCCTTAATAAGGACGGGATTCTATTATTAAGCGGTTTCTATGAAGAAGATATTCCGTTTATAGATGCTTCGTGTACTGAAAAAGGGCTTACCTTTGTAAAAAAAATTAGCAGGAACAATTGGGTTTCGCTAAAATATGTAAATTAGCATTTAGTTTAAGTTTTTGATTATGAGTACCCAGGAAGAAGTATTAGAAGAAGTATTAGTTGAAGAAGGCGTTTCCTTTAACAACGAAATAGTATTGTATAATGATGAAGTGAATACTTTTGATCACGTTATTGACACTCTTATACGTGTTTGCCGGCATACAGCTGAACAGGCAGAACAATGTTCTTTAATTGTTCATTATAATGGCAAATGCACTGTAAAAACAGGAGAATATAAAGAGCTTAAGTCTCAATGCACACAATTGCTTGAAGCCGGTTTAAGTGCCGAGATCATATAATAAAAAAAGGATGCCAATTGGCATCCTTTTTTTATTACGTAAAATCAAATACTATTTTTCGTAAACATATTCTACAGATCCTGCAACTTCTATAGCAGTACCATTTGCATCTCTGTCAGGGTAAGATGAAACTATAGCGTTAGATCTCCATGTAAGCTCATCGCCAATTTTAGTAAACTCACGTGTTACCGTCTGATTGTTTTCAGTATACGTAAGCGTAATAAGTGCATTTTGAGGATCGGTAGCTGGTTGTATAGTATAAACACCTGTTTTAGTTTCAGTTTCCCTACATCCTGCATTTCCATCTTGCACAAGAATTCCTGTAATTACATACTCAAAAGTATTGTCTGCACGTAGCACGATTTTACCATTATCATAACAGTTAGACTCTTCGGTCTGGTCGATATGAGAAACACCATCCCTGTCAAAATCTGTAGCCCTAGGCGTGTTTACCTCGTCAAGGTTATAAGTACCTTCAATACGAGTGTTATCGTTGTTGTTTTCATTGTCATCATCACTACAAGAAGTGAATCCCAGGCCTGCAACTGCAAGCGTACATACTAATAAATTGATCTTTTTCATGTTCTTTAAAAATTAAATTAAGTGAATGTTAGTGAGTTCAAATCTATGCACGCATACTCTTAATAATATTCTAAAAACTTTAATTTAATGTTACTTTAACACACGTCTCAATATGAAAACCTTATAAATCTTTACTATTCAGTAGGATTAGTGTTTTTACAGATTTATTTCCGTTTCGGCAAAACACCGCAATATTTAACAGCTATTTTAACAGCGGTGGACACAATATTGAATTTATCGCAATGAAAACATTTAAACACTATTATGGCAGTTATATAATTTACATCGTTTGATATGCAATATTTTTCATTTTTTGGTAGTAATTGTATATTCGTAGCACTATTCTAAATCTAAATCCTAAGCTTTGATAAAAAAACTACTCTTTATATGCACTTTGCTGGCAACGCTCGCAGTTAATGCACAGGAACTGCCTCCTATTATTAAGTTTAGTTCGGGTAATTACAATGCCGGAAACCAAAACTGGATGATATCTCAGGACAATAGCCGTTTTATGTATTTTGCTAATAATGAAGGGCTATTGGAATATAATGGAATGTCTTGGACGCTTTACCCATCGCCTAACGAAACTATTGTACGTTCTGTAAAAGTTATAAATAAAAGAATTTATACAGGCTGCTATATGGAGTTTGGCTATTGGGAAAGACAGTCAAATGGTTTATTAAAATACTTCTCACTTAGCAAAGCTGTTAAAAATAAAATTCTTGACGACGAACAGTTTTGGAACATTGCACAATACGATCGCTGGATTATCTTTCAGTCATTAAGCCAGATTTTTGTTTACGACACGAAAGCGAAAAGTTACAACATAATAAAGCCACAATCTGGTGTAAATAAAGTTTTTACAGTTAGCAATAGGATATTGTACCAGACATTTGGAACAGGCCTTTACGAAATAGAAAATGGTCGGAGCAGGTTGGTTAGTGCGCATCCTGTTATCATATCAAATAAAATAGTAAATATCTATGAAAGAAACGAAGGCCTTTTGCTTCAAACGCAGTTTGACGGATTGTTTGATTACAATGATTCCGGCATAACAAAATGGAATACAGAAGCAGATACCGAACTTGTAAACAGCAGTATTTACAGCGGGCAGATGCTTAGCGATGGTAGCCTCGCATTAGGCTCTGTATCTAATGGAATATTTATCCTTGATACCAACGGACGTACAAAGCATCATATAACGCAGAATAAAGGCCTAAGCAATAACACAGCTCTCTCGCTATATGAAGACAAAGACAAAAACCTGTGGATTGGCCTTGACAACGGTATTAACTGCATTAATCTTCAATCTGCCGTAAAGAGTTTTGTAGACGACACCGGCTTTCTTGGAACTGTTTACACTTCAATCCATCATAACGGATTATTATACATAGGAACCAACCAGGGATTGTTTTACAAAACCTACGCAAGTAATGAAGATTTTAAATTTGTAGCCGGAACTAAAGGGCAGGTTTGGTCGCTATATGCTTATAAAGGCACTTTATTTTGCGGACACGATTCGGGCACCTACACTGTAAATGGCAGCAGTTCCCAGCATATATTCAATACCTCCGGAACATGGAAGTTTGAAAGGCATCCATCTAATCCCGATATGCTTTTACAGGGAAACTATCATGGCATCTCAGTACTGGAAAATACAGGAGGAACGTGGAGGTTTAAAAACTGGATTAAAGGTTTTGATTACTCCAGCCGTTATTTTGAAACAATGGGCAGGAATGACATTTATGTAAGCCACGAATACAAGGGCGTGTTTAGAATTGTTACTGATAATAACTATACAAAAGCCGTTAATTTTATAGCCTACAAATCGCCGACAAAAGGAAAAAACGCAAGCTTAGGAAAATTCAATAATAACATTTATTACGCATCTAAGGATGGTTTCTATAAAGTGAACCAAAAAACAAAGGCTTTTGAAAAGCAGCCTCAACTATCTAAAGAGTTTCTGAAAGACGATTATACATCGGGTAAGCTCGCTACCGACAACTCGGGAAGGTTATGGTTCTTTACTAAAAACTACATCAATTATTTTTCCGCAGGAAAACTCAATTCAGAATTAAAGCATAATATAATACCTATACCTTCTTCGCTCACCAACTCTATGTTGGGCTACGAGAATGTAACACAGATAACTCCCAGCATCTATTTAGTAGGAACAACAGATGGCTATTATACCATTAACCTCAACGAACTTAACTTTAATACTTATAACGTTAGCATTACCAATGTTGCCACGAATGTTTTAAACCAAAACACAACATCACAATTTATAACTACAGAAGGTAGCTTTAAGTATAAAGAAAACAACCTCACTTTCACATTTACAGTTCCTGAATATAGTAAATATGTAAATGCTGAATTTCAATACCTTTTGGAAGGCATGCAGGACGAATGGAGCGAATGGAGCACAAGGTCTTTCATTAATTTTAAAAATCTGCCATCGGGCACTTATGTATTTAAAGTAAGGGCTAAAACAGGGAATTCTATGTCGGCAAATGTTGCGGAATATAACTTTACAATACTAAAACCCTGGTATGCAACAAACTTTGCGATGATCATATATTTTATCTTACTGCTTATATCTGCTTGGCTTATCAACCGTTCGTACAAAAACTACTACCACAGGCAGAAAGAAAAGCTGATCGAAGAAAACAACAGGCTGCTTGAAATTAAAGAACTGGAAAATGAGCAGGAGCTCATGAAAATTAAGAACCAGCAGCTTGAACAGGATTTTGAAAGCAAAAACAGGGAGCTTGCCGTCTCTACAATGAACCTTATTAAGAAAAATGAACTTTTATCTATGATAAAAGATGACCTAAAGAAGAACACCGAAGGTAATGAACGCAGCGTGAAATCTGTAATAACCACCATTAATAAAAATATAAACGAGGATGACACCTGGGATATGTTTAAAGAGGCATTTAATAATGCTGATAAAGATTTCCTGAAGAAGGTTAAAAAGGCACATCCGTTATTAACACCAAACGATTTAAGGTTGTGTGCATACCTTAGGCTTAACCTTTCATCTAAAGAAATTGCGCCGCTACTTAACATTTCTGTTCGCAGTGTTGAGATAAAACGATATCGTTTGCGCAAAAAAATGGAGTTATCCCACGAATTAGGACTTGTTGAGTATATTCTTTCGATATAGCTAACTACATCAATTACTATTTTTACCTATACATTACCTATACAAAAGGGGTAATTACAAGGTTTTCGTAACTTTTTTATGTGTTGCAGAAATTCCTTAAAATGCTGTTAACACTGGCTTTAAGATAAAATTTTGATTTGGAACAAGATTAATTTAGAATTGTATATATTTTGTAGAGGTTAATTTTATTCTATTTAATTAATTGTGATATAATTTTAGATAATCACAAAAAACAATTTTATATGAAGTCAAAACTATTCTTGATTGCTTTTCTGCTGATATCTGCTTTAAGCTTTTCGCAAAATGTAGAGATTAACGGTAAAGTAAATGAAGTGGCCACCGGACTGCCTATGCCCGGTGTTAATGTCACTGTAAAAAATTCTACAACAGGAACGGTAACAGACATGGATGGTAATTTTACCATATCGGCTCCATCGGGGTCTACCCTTGTCTTTACTTTTATCGGTTTTAAATCTAAAGAGGTTGCCGTAACCGGCCCGAGTATGACGGTTGGCCTTGAAGAAGATTCACAAACTCTGGACGAAGTAGTAGTAATAGGTTACGGTACTCAAAAACGTAAAGAAGTTACAGGAGCTGTTAGCGTTGTAGACAGCAAAACACTTGATCAGCTGAAACCGGTTAAAGTGGAGCAGGCGCTTCAGGGTACAGTATCGGGTGTTAATGTAACTACACAGTCCGGTGCTCCGGGTGCAAACCTATCAATACGTATTAGAGGTATTGGTACTAACGGTAACAACGACCCAACAGTTATCGTAGATGGTTTTGTATTAAACAACCCTCAGGACCTTGGGCTTATGAACCCCAACGACATTGAGAGCATAACAGTACTTAAAGATGCCCAGGCAGCTATCTACGGTACTATTGGAGCTAATGGTGTTATCTTAGTAACAACAAAAAAGGGAAGAAAAAACAGCAAAACTTCATTCTCTTATAATACCTATACAGGTTTCCAAGAGACATCTAAGAAAATGAATCTTCTTAACGCTACTGAATATGCTCTTTTATTGAACGAGAGCTACGCAAACGGCGGAAAAGACATTCCTTTCCCTGACGTAAGCGGACTTGGCAAAGGTACCAACTGGCAGAGCGAAGTGTTTGACAAAGGTGCTGCCATTGTAAACCACGATTTTTCGGTATCAGGTGGTGGAGAAAAAATCACATACAGCTTGAGCGGTGCTCATATCGATCAGGATGGTATTGTGGGCGGAAACAAATCTAACTTTAGAAGAGATAATGCCCGTATTGCTTTAACAGCAGACCTTACTGATAAATTAAAGGTAAGCACAAACGTAATGTATACAGCGTTTAACAGAAGGGCGTTTAATGAGAACGTATTGGGATCTGTATTATTTAATGCTATCAATACACCTTCTATTTACAAGCCTTTTGATGCCGATGGTAATTTTACAAGACTACCTAGTGGGAATGCAAATCCGGGAAGTAATCTTGGTATTGAAATCATTAACCCTCTTGAGCAGATAGACAACACTTACAACAACTACAATTTCAAAAAAATAAGTGGTACAGTAAACGTTGACTATGAAATCATTAAAGACCTTGTTGTTACAAACCGTATTGGTTTTAACAGCCAGAACGCAAGAGAACGTGTTTTTAATAAGTTAGTGGATTATGGAGGAGGTAAAGTATTCAATAATTTACGCAGCAGCGTTAATCAGAATGCTTTCCAGGACAACGATTATACTTACGATTTATATGCTACATACAAAAAATCACTAAATGAGGCACACAATTTTACAATAACCGGTGGTATGACGGTATTCCAGTCACGCGGAGAAGGTTTGTATGCTACAGGATTTGATGTACCTAATAATGATGTGAAATTTGCAGACATAAACCTTACAACAGGCATAGCACCATCTAAAAATGTTGGATCGTACAAATATGATGAAAGAAGGCTTTCACAATTTGCACGTATACAGTATGATTACAAGGGCAGGTATTTATTATCCGGTATGCTAAGGAGAGATTCATCAACAAAATTCGGCCCTAATAACCGTGTTGCATATTTCCCTTCGGTAACAGGTGGTTGGATCATATCTGACGAAGCATTTTATGGACAGCCAAAGTCTGTGAGCTTTGCCAAACTTAGAGCTAGTTACGGTGTTCTTGGTAACGATACAGGTTTTGGAAACAACCCTTATTTAGGACTGCTAAATGGAGAAGGTGCCTATGTATTTGATGGCACAATTGTTACCGGGATAGCGAGTGGTGCACTTGCCAATCCGGACATTAGATGGGAAGAAGCAAGAAAATTTGATGTCGGTTTAGATTTAAGGCTAGCAAATGATAAGTTAGAGTTTAACGCTGATTACTTTATTGACACGCGTGCTGACCTATTAATTCCACAAATTCCAATTTCAGGTATTATAGGAACTAATGGCCCGGGTGGATTAAACCCTACCCGTAACGCAGGTAAAGTACAAAACAAAGGTGTGGAGCTAGCTCTTACTTATACAGACAAAATTGGAGACGATTTTAACATCCGCGCAAGCTATAATGTAACCTTCCTTAAAAACGAAGTACTTGAAGTAAATAACGGTACAGGATTTATAGAAGGCGGAAGTTTTGGTGTAGGCCAACCGGCAATTACACGAATGGAAGTAGGACAGCCCATTGGTTATTTCTATGGATATAAATCTGACGGCATATTCCAAAACCAGGCAGAAGTAATTGCTCATCCATCTCAAACCGGACTTGGTGCAGCAGCACAACCGGGAGATATAAGATACATGGATACAAATGGCGATGGTCAGCTAACAGCTGCTGACAGAGTTAAGCTTGGCGATCCTATTCCGGACGCGACAATGGGCTTTAACTTGCAATTGGGTTACAAAGGTTTTGACCTCGCTGCCTATGCCTTTGCTTCTATCGGAAATGATATGGTAAGAAACTATGAACGTACTACTACAGATGTTAACAGGTCTAACTACGTTTTAGACAGATGGCATGGAGAAGGTACAAGCACTACAGTACCAAGAGTAACAACAGGTGCAACAACAAACAATATATTCTCTGATTATTTTGTTGAAGATGCGTCATACCTTAGAATTCAAAATGTACAACTAGGTTATACGATTAATGAAGATTTCACTAAGAGGGCCGGTATCACAAAAATAAGGCTGTATGCAGGTGTTAACAACCTTTATACATTTACCAAATACAGAGGATTTGACCCTGGAGCAAGCAGTGGCGGGCCACTATCGTCAGGTATAGACTTTGGTTTCTACCCTATTCCAAGAACGTATCTAGTAGGTTTAAATCTAAATTTCTAAAACAATGAAAAGAACAATTATAAAAGCTATTCTGGCTTTCAGCATCATAACAACACTTTCTATATCTTGCAGCGATGAGTTTGTAGAAAGAGAGGCTATCTACTCTATCGACTCCGATAACTACTTCAACTCAGAAGAAGAATATTATAGAGCACTTGTCGGCGCATACGATATATTACAATCTACTTACGTAAATGTTATTTTAGGAGAAATAGCATCAGACAACACAGCTTCGGGAGGTGGTGATGCTAATGACGTTATAGGGTGGCAGCAGGTAGATGAAATGATTCACACACCTGTAAACTCTAACATTAGAGATGTATGGAACTGGATGTTTGCCGGTGTAAACAGGGCGGCATACATTCTTGAGTTTAAAGACAAAACCGATTTTGAAGGTAAAGCACAAATTATTGCTGAGGCTCGCTTTTTACACGCTTACTACAATTTTGAACTTTTAAAATGGTTTGGTGGAATACCTCTAAAAGAAGATGCAAGATTTAAATTAGGTGATGAACTTATAATTCCAAGGGCTTCTGTTGAGGAGGTATATGCATCTATAGAAAAAGATCTATTGCTTGCTATTGCAGATCTAAATCCGGTTGCGCCACAGGTGGGCAGGATAACAAAAGGAGCTGCACAGTCATTACTTGGTAAAGTATACCTTTATCACGGAGCAACAGTTCCTGCTAAGTATGCCGATGCGGCTGCAATGCTGGATCAGGTAATTGGAGACGGAAGATATTCCCTAAAAGAAGGCGCAGATTACCTGAATCTTTTTGAAGAATCTGCTGAAAACGGAACAGAGTCTGTTTTTGAAATACAATATACAGATGTAGAAGGTGCCGGTTTTGGATGTCTTCAATGTAGTGAAGGTAACGTAGCTGTTGGTTTTAGCGGACCTAGAAGTTATGAAGGCCCTAACTTTACATCAGGATTCAGTTTTAACGTTCCTACTAAAGAAGCAGCAGCAATATTTGAAACAGGTGATAACAGAAAAGCTGTAACTATTCTTGATATGACAGACTGTGGATGTACTTACACCCCGGGCTATAAAGACACAGGTCTTTTCAATAAAAAATACATACCAAGGCTAAGAAGAGATGAGGCAGCGGGAGACCGTAACCTTACCAACCCTAACAACTACCGCGCTATACGCTATGCAGATGTATTACTTATGGCTGCTGAGGCATTTAGCCGTTCGGGAAATAATGCTAAAGGAAGACAGTATGTAAACGAAGTTATTGAAAGAGCATATGGTAATACCAATAACAATCTTACAACTGAAAGTGGCGATGCATTAACTAATGCTATTCTTGAAGAAAGAAGAAAAGAGTTATTTGGAGAAGGCCACAGGTTCTTTGACCTTGTTAGGACAAAAACTGCTAAAGATAATATTGACAAGTTCCAGGAAAACAAAAACGAACTGTTCCCTATTCCTCTTGAAGAAATACGTTTTTCTAATGACAACTGGAAACAAAATCCAGGATACTAAACTAAACAATTATGAAAAAACTTAAAATACTCTTAACCTTTATTCTTGCTACCGCCATCTTTGGATGTGAGGTAGATGAGAATGATAGTCTTGACAACGTGTCAAACGGTCAGGCTCCGTCAAATATATCGGCATTGTTTACTATTACACAAGACAATTCCGGACTTGTTACCATTGCCCCGACGGGCGAAGGTGTAGGTAGCTTTGATGTATTCTATGGTGATGCTACTACCGAAGCAGGTAAAGTTCTTGCAGGTAAAAACATTACACATAAATATGCAGAAGGCGAATATGTGGTAAAAATTGTGGGTAAATCTGTAAATGGTAAAACAGCAGAATTTACGCATAACCTTAGCGTATCCTTTAAAGCTCCTGAAAACCTTAACGTTACCGTGGCGCCAGTCGCGGGAGATGCTTTCTCTATAAATGTTTCTGCAAAAGCAGACTTTGAATCTTTCTTTGAAGTATGGTTTGGCGAAAGTGAAGATGAAATGCCTGTACAATTTAACGAAGGACAGACTATCAAGCATACGTACGCTGCTATAGGTACATATGAAGTTAGAGTTGTCGCTTACAGTGGAGGTGTTGCAACATCTGAAACTACAGAAACGGTAACCATAATTAACCCGTTATTACTGCCGATAAACTTTGAGAACAGTACTTTAAATTATGCTTTCATTGATTTTGGAGGCACTGCAACAAGTGTTGTAGATAATCCGCATAGCGAAGGTATCAACACAAGTACAAAAGTTGGTAAGCTTATAAAAAACCCAGGTGAAGTATGGGCGGGAGTAGCTTTACAGCTAGACGAAATACTTGACTTTTCTGTGAAGAATAAGATTAGGATGAAAGTTTGGTCTCCGGCAGTAGGAACACCTATCATAGTTAAATTTGAAAATGCAGGTAATGCAGATATTAAACATGAAAACCAGCAGTTAACATCTGTTGCGAATCAGTGGGAAGAACTTACTTTCGATTTTTCCGACATCGATCTTACACAGGAATTCTCTAAACTGGTATTGTTCTTTAATTACGGGACATCAGGTTCTGGTCAAACTTATTACTTTGATGATATCGTTCAGACAGCAAGTTCAGACGCTCTTGTATTCCCTTTAACTTTTGAATCTTCAACACTTAATTACGGATTAGTTCCGTTTGAAGGTGCTGCTACAGAAATTATCAACAATCCGGATGCGTCAGGAATCAATACTTCTTCAAAAGTAGTTCAGTTCTTTAAAGCACAGGGAGCAAAAACCTATGCAGGTGTTGCTATCACGCTTGAATCTGTAATTGACTTTTCTACACAAAAGAAAATGAAGATTAAAGTATGGTCGCCAGCCGCCGGCAAAACGATCCTACTTAAGTTTGAAGATGGTCCAAATGCCAACCCTATAGAAAAAAGTGCTGTTACAACAGTAGCCGAACAGTGGGAAGAATTAACGGTTGATTTCAGCGACATTAATACTGCTGTGAACTATCAGAAAGTTATTGTTTTCTGCGACTTCGGTGTTGATGGTACCGGTACGACTTATTACTTTGATGATATAAAACAATCAAACTAAACATGAAAAAGAATTTAAAAAATATAGCGAAGTTCCTAATGCTGCTTGTACTTGTAAGCAGCTGTCAGGACGACGATAAGAAGTTTGGCGATCTGGTAACGCCAACAAACCTGACAATAACTTACGAATTAGTAGGTAAAGATGCGGAAAACCCTGACGGAGACGGAACCGGTAAAGTAGCGCTTAAAGCAGTTGCAGATAACGCTACAAGCTACAAGTTCTTTTTTAGCGACGAGACATCGGAAAACTCACCAACAGGTGAATTTACCAAACAGTTCACTAAAAATGGCGTAAACACCTATACTGTTACAGCAGTGGCTTACGGTACAGGAGGTAATTCTACATCAACTTCTATAGAGGTTACCGTTTTAAGTACGTTCTCAGATCCTGAAGCTGTTCAGTTCTTAACCGGTGGTACAACAAAAACGTGGTACTGGTACGCTTCCAAGCAAGGGCATTTAGGTGTCGGTCCTACTGAATCAGCAAATCCTGCAGATCTTTACGTCCCTAAACATTATGCAGCTGCACCATTCGAAAAATCAGGTGCAACTTGTTTCTATGAGGAAAAACTTGTTTTCACGCTTGATGGAGATGCTATACGTTATAATCTAAACACTAACGGAAGTGTATTCTTTAATGCTGCTTACAACAGTGTTGGTGGAAGCAGTGCTCCGGATGACCAATGTCTTCCTTACGATACTTCAGCTACAAAAACTGTAAACTTAGGCCCATCAACTTCCGGACTTCCTGTAGATAAAACAACAGGTACAACAATGTCATTTACCGATGGCGGATTTATGGGTTACTACGTTGGTGCAACAAGCTATGAGATACTTAAAATAACTGATACAGAACTTCATGTAAGGACTATAATGGGTAACGACCCTACCCTTGCATGGTATCATATCTTTACTACCAAAACAATTGAGGAACAACAAACTTCAGGCGAGCCAAATTATACTGCGCTTAAGTTCTCAGACGAATTTGATGTAGACGGTGCTCCGGATGCTTCTAAATGGACTGCTGAGATTGGTAACGGAACTGATGGCTGGGGTAATAACGAACTTCAATATTACAAAGCTGAAAACGCAGTTGTACAAAATGGAATTCTAAAAATTACTGCTAAGAAAGAAGCCACTAACGGTTTTCAGTATTCTTCTGCACGTTTAATTACGCACAATAAATTTGACTTTACCTACGGCAAAGTAGAAATTAGGGCTAAACTACCCAAAGGGGTAGGCACATGGCCTGCACTATGGATGCTGGGGTCTAATTTTGATGAGCCCGGGAAAGGATGGCCTGTGTGTGGTGAAATAGATATTATGGAACACGTTGGTAAAACCCAAAATCATATACTTGGTACACTGCATATGCCTGGAAATTCAGGAGGTAACGGAATTAGTGGAGGAACAACTGTAGCAGGTGTTTCTGAAGATTTCCATATTTATACATTAGTATGGAGTCCTACTAAGATAACCTGGTCAGTAGATGGTACTGTATTCCACTCTTACAATAACACTGCTTCAACGCCATTTAACTCTGATTTCTTCATGATATTAAATGTTGCAATGGGCGGAAACCTTGGAGGCCCTGTAGATGCTAATTTTACAGAATCTTCTATGGAGGTAGACTATATCAAAATCTACCAATAATAAACAAAACACATCTTTTCTGAAATTCACTATTACCGATAGATGGAGTCCTGTTTTAAAACAGGACTCCTACTCTATTGGCTTTTTTAAAAAATTATAATGAAATATAATTTACCAAAATATATGCTTCCGGCTTTGCTGGCGCTCGCTTTGGGCTGCAGTACCGTAAAAAAGGATATAGCATCATCTCCAAAAAACAAAACTGCTATAGACCGTAAAGTAGATTCATTGCTTAGCCTTATGACCCTCGAAGAAAAAGTGGGCCAGATGAATCAGTACAACGGTTTCTGGAATGTAACCGGACCGGCGCCTAAAGATGGCTCGGCCGCAAAAAAATATGAACATCTTAAAAAAGGATGGGTAGGCTCTATGCTTAATGTAAAAGGTGTAAAAGATGTAAAAGCATTACAAAAAATTGCCGTAGAACAAACCAGGCTGGGTATACCCGTTATATTTGGCTATGACGTTATTCACGGATACAAAACCATAAGCCCTATTCCCCTTGCAGAAGCTGCAAGCTGGGATCTGGAAGCAATTCAAAGATCTGCAGAGATTGCTGCAGCAGAGTCTGCCGCATCAGGTTTAAACTGGACATTTGCCCCAATGGTAGATGTATCGCGCGATGCCCGCTGGGGCCGTGTTATGGAAGGCGCAGGCGAAGATACTTATCTTAACAGTGTAATTGCTGTTGCACGTGTCAAAGGCTTTCAGGGCAACCTGGGCGAATTTAGCCTTGCAGCATGTGTAAAACACTTTGCCGGCTATTCTTTTGCTGAAGCCGGTAAAGATTATAATACTGCAGACATGAGTCATAATACATTACACAACGTTATCCTGCCTCCTTTTAAGGCAGCAGCCGATGCGGGTGCACTTACGTTTATGAACTCGTTTAACGATATAGATGGTATTCCTGCTACAGGAAATACGTATTTACAAAGAGACATACTTAAAAGAGACTGGAATTTTGACGGCTTTGTAGTGTCTGACTGGGGCTCTATGGGCGAAATGGTTGGGCATGGCTATGCTAAAGACCTTAAACAGGCTGCTGAAATGGCTGCCAACGCAGGTAGCGATATGGATATGGAATCTTCGGGATATATTGAGCACCTTGCTGCACTGGTACGCGAAGGAAAAGTATCTGAAGACAAAATAAACGATGCTGTTCGCCGTATACTTAAGGTAAAATTTCAGTTAGGGTTATTTGATAATCCGTACAAATACTGTGATGAAGCACGTGAAGCAGCTACAGTTGGCAAGAAAGAATTCCATGATGGTGTACTTGATGTTGCTAAGAAATCGATAGTACTGCTTAAGAACGAAAAGAACCTGCTTCCATTAAAAAAACAGGGACAAAAGATAGCTGTTATTGGTGCATTAGCAAATGATAAAACGAGTCCGTTAGGAAGCTGGAGGATTGGTGCCGACGATAATACCGCTATATCTGTACTCGAAGGGTTACGCGAGTATAAAGGCAACCAACTGACCTATGCCAAAGGTGCCGACGTAGTTGTTGGAGATCCTCAGTTTGTTGTAGAAACTAAAATAAACATGACCGATAAAAGCGGCTTTAACGAAGCGGTAAACGCAGCCAAGGGTGCTGATGTGGTTATTATGGTACTGGGAGAACATGGCCTGCAAACAGGCGAAGGCCGTAGCCGCGCCGACCTGGCGCTACCGGGCGTTCAGCAGGAACTTTTAGAAACGGTTTATAAAGCAAACCCTAATATTGTATTAGTGCTTACTAACGGAAGGCCATTAGTTATTCCATGGGCAGCTAAAAATGTTCCTGCTATTGTAGAAGCATGGCACCTTGGTACACAAAGCGGTAATGCCATTGCACAGGTTTTGTATGGCGATTATAACCCAAGCGGTAAACTACCAATGACATTTCCAAGAGCTGTCGGGCAATTGCCGATGTATTACAATCATAAATCTACCGGAAGGCCTGGTGGCGACACCTCTACCGAGAGCGTATTCTGGTCGCACTATGGTGATATTGATAACTCTCCCCAATACCCTTTTGGGTACGGTTTAAGTTATGCGAAGTTCGAGTATTCTAACCTGAAACTTAGCAGTAATTCGCTAAATCCTAATGGAAAAATAACGCTGAGTGTTAGCGTAAAGAACAATAGTGCTGTCGACGGAAAAGAAGTTGTACAGCTTTATATACGCGATCTATTCGGATCGGTAACACGACCGGTAAAAGAGCTTAAAGGTTTTGAACTTACCGAAATTAAAGCAGGGCAAACAAAAACAGTAAGCTTCACTATCGATGAAAAAATGCTTGAGTTTTACACTGCCAATGAGAAATGGGAAACTGAGCCCGGCGATTTTAAAGTATTTGTAGGCACTGATTCTGCTACTAAAATGGAAGCTTCGTTTAGCTATTCAAAATAATATACCCTATGAAAAAAATATCCTTACTATTATTACTGGCGGGAGTTGTTGGCTCTGCACAGGTAAAAAAAGGCAAACTGGTTTGGGAAGAAAACTTTAAAGGTAAAGCCCTCAATGAGAAGGTGTGGAACTTTGAACTTGGCGATGGATGCCCTAACGTCTGTGGATGGGGTAATAATGAACGCCAGCTGTATACAACGACCAACCATACAATAAAAGGCGGTAAACTTATTATTACAGCCAAAAAAGAAGGTGATAAATATACTTCTACCCGTATAACGACAGCAGGTAAAAAGGAGTTTAAATATGGTTATATGGAAGCCAGGGCAAAAGTACCTACCGGGCATGGTATATGGCCTGCATTCTGGATGCTTGGATCTAACATTAAACAAGCCGGATGGCCTTTAAGCGGAGAAATAGATATAATTGAATATATAGGCCGCGAGCCGCATATTGCGTACACTACCCTGCATACAAAAGCCAATCATGGCGATAATGCAAGTTCTAAAAAAACACCAATAGAAGATATTGAAGAAGGCTTTCACACGTATGGTGCGAACTGGACTCCTGAATATATTGAATTTTTTATAGACGATAAGTCGGTTTATAAATTCGAACCAAAAGATAAATCTGTCGAAGTGTGGCCTTTTGACCAGCCCTTTTACTTTATAGTAAATATGGCTGTAGGCGGCAACTTTGGCGGCCCTAATGTAGACGACACTATATTTCCACAGGAGTATATAATCGATTACATTAGAGTGTATGATAATTAAACAATTTCATTGTTGTAGGTTAGTTAATCGTAAAAGGGGGCTTTGCAAGGGCCCTCTTTTTTTATGGTTGAGTAAAAACAAGAATCCCGTTACAGTTATTGTAACGGGATTCTTGTTTTGTATAGGAGACTCACATCTCAAATCTATTATCTATAAAATTAGCTTTCTTCCTCATCATCTCCGGTAATCTGCCCTTCTTCTATCTGTGCACCTGCGTAAAGCAATGTGCCATCTTTTTTAAGGCTATAGCTTTTATCCTGCTGAAGTGTCCAATGTTTGTCTTTGTAAGGTGCTCCTTTTTTCTCTCGCGTAAGCAGTATCGACTTGGTGTTATCCGGAAGGAAAAGCTCTGCCCTGTTACCATCTTCTTCAAAAACTATAAAAGCACTTTTGGTAATGCTTTCGCCCTGTAGTTCGTCAATAGAATTAAGACGGTAGCCTTCCTCAACAGCCCTGATACACTCTTTACGCAACAGCGACCATCTGTAACCTGCCGAAGTAACGCAGCCATTAGCATCTTTAGTTGTACCAAGAACCACATTTTTATTGGTATCAACCTCAACATCATCATCCTTACGGTCTTTTAATATCTGGTCGCAGGAAAACAAGGAAAATCCCAGGACAGAAAGCAAAAGCAGTTTTTTCATGACTAAATTTTATTAAAGGGTAACTAAAGTACAAAAAATATTAATACGGCTTAAAGTCGTATAAAACCGTTTCACCTTTTTCGAAAGATACACTTCCATCTTCTTCAATAAAATATTTCAGCAACACTTCACCCCAACGCAGGCCATTCGAAAAATCGGCAATAACCCAACGGTGATTAAGTACTTTTACTTTAGCAATTGTAAATACCCTGCCATCCATCGCCGGATATCCTACTAAAGGATTACCAGCTGCATTCGTATTCTGTTTGTAGATAGCATCCCTTACCTTGATTGCAATAGCATTAACGTCCTGACCCTGAAAATAGGCCTTGGCGTTGTCGTTATTTTCAAGCGTAAAATAATTATCAGAACCCATCTTTTCTTTTTCAGCCTTAATGCTGTCTTTAGCAGTTTTTACGTTAGCCTGCATCTTCTCGATACGTTCGTTCTCATACTTTTGCTTGTTGGTAAAGAACATGTATGTAAACACGTTTATAAGCAGCGAAAAAATAAAAAGGTATAGAAAAAGACTCTTTTTCATTTGTACAAAGGTTATATAGTTATTTGTAAATTATCGTACGCCAAAAATACATTATTCGGCAGCTTTTCCTGCACTTCTGCATGAAATCCCATAAGATGGCTAATATGAGTAAGATAAGACCTTTCGGGCTGTATTATATTTATAAAATCTATGGCTTCCTGAAGGTTAAAATGAGTATTGTGAGGCTCTTCACGCAATGCGCTTACCACAAGGACCTTTACCCCTTCAAGCTTTTCAATTTCAGATGGCGCTACCGTTTTAACATCGGTCAGGTAGGCAAAATCGCCAATCCTGTACCCAAAAATATCAAGGCTGCCGTGCATTACACCTATCGGCACCACGGTTTGCCCTGCAAGCGTAAACGCTTCATTTTCCTTCACTTCGTTTACATGTACCGATGGAGCACCCGGATAGCGGTCTTCTTCCTCAAATATGTACTCAAAACGTTGTTTAAGACTTTGAATTACACGTTTGTGGGCATAAATAGGCATATCGCCCTGTCGAAAAACAAAAGGGCGTATATCATCTATACCGGCAGTATGGTCTGAATGTTCGTGGGTAAAAAGTATACCGTCAAGTTTTGTGCAGTGGCTGGTAAGCATCTGCTGGCGGAAATCGGGACCGCAATCTATTAGGTATGAGGCATCGCCCCACTGTATCCATACAGATACACGCAGGCGTTTGTCGCGCTGGTCGCTACTAAGGCAAACCGGATGGGTGCTACCTATTACCGGAATGCCCTGTGATGTTCCCGTACCTAAAAACCAAACTTTCAAAACAGGGTCATTTTTTTACAAAAATAACATTATTTGTTTTATAAAACGTAGTGTTTTCCTAACTTTGCAACATATCATTTCCTGCTATGAAATTAAACGATGACGACATAACCCTAAAGGGCGACAGGGTAATTGAACACGTGCCTTCTATAAAAGATAAAGCACTGCGCATAAACCTGAACGAAAACATTTACGGAACCTTTTCTGAGATAGGCGCCGGACAGGAAACCGTCCGCCACTTCTTCAGGTCCGGGGGGTCATCGGGAACCATAGCAAAAGCGATGTCTGCTTACGACAAAGACTTTAGTGATGCTATTTACGGCACCGAAGAAGACGGGCGATACGTTACCGAAAGCCGCCTTAAAAAAATGCTTAGCCACGAGGTACGAATTATTGAAAGCAGGCTGAAACGCGACAAACATCCAAGCAAAGTATTTTTTAGCTACGCCAACACGGTTGCTACCATAGATTTTGCTAAACAATTTAAAGGCCACGGCTGGGTGGGACTTAAATACCAGGTTGAGCCGGACGAAGATTACAACGAAATTATTCTGCACATACGTTTTAAGGAAACCGATGCCCGCCTTCAGCAGGAAACGCTTGGTATTTTAGGTGTAAACCTTATTTACGGTGCATTTTACAAATACAATGACCCAAAGAAGCTTTTACGTTATCTGTATGACCATCTTGATAAAGACCAGCTGGAAATAGATACCATCAATTTCTCAGGACCGCGCTTTGCCGATGTAGACAACAGGCTAATGAGCCTTCAGCTGGTTAAAAACGGCATGACCGATGCGGTAATGTTTGACCCTAGCGGACATAACGTATTGCCTGCTGCCATGCTTTATAAGAAAAACATTCTTGCTTTAAGAGGTAGTTTCCGTCCTGTTACAAAGGTAAACATGGACATGTATGAGAAATCATATAAAATGTTCCTTGAAGAAAATAAGGTAGATAAGGATAAAGCCCTTGTAGTTTTCGAAATCACACTTTCTAACCTTCGTTCGGAAGGTGAAATCGATGAGCGTGACTTTATGGACCGTGCCGAGCTGCTTTGCTCTTTAGGGCAAACTGTAATGATATCTAACTTCCAGGAATATTACAAAGTAGTTGAATATTTCTCAAGTTACACAAAAGCCCGTATGGGTCTGGCTATGGGTGTAAGCAACCTTGTCGATATTTTCGACGAGAAATACTACCGTCACTTAAGCGGGGGAATTCTTGAAGCTTTCGGTAAGTTATTTTACCGTGACCTTAAGGTATTCTTATATCCAATGAAGGATGAAGAAGGAACAGTAATCGATTCTGAAAACCTTAAAGTACACCCAAGGATGAAAGAGCTTTACAAGTTCTTCAAATTCAACGGAAAAGTAATTGATATTGCAGAAGTTGATCCTAATAACCTTGACATTTTCTCCCGTGAAGTACTTAAAATGATAAACAAAGGCAAATCGGGATGGGAAGAAATGCTTCCGCCGGGTATTGCAGAAGTTATAAAACAGAACCATTTGTTTGGTTATGATCCTAAGAAATTAGTAGAGCAGTCTTAACAGACTGCTCTTTTGCTTTTATACTAATTGTAAATAGCTGCCAGTTGCTGAGCGAAATCGGCGAACTTTAGCTTTCCGTAATTGTTGGCTTTGTCAGCATAATACAAATCCCATATTTTACCATCAGCGATAGACCTACCCATTTCGGCAAAGTTTTCTGCCATGTGCTGAGAGAAACCTCCCTGTACTATGCCTTGTTTTACTTGGTCGTCAGTCAGCACTACCCACGGTAGGTCGGGTTTACCAAAAGCAGCACCTAATGTACCGGCAAGTTCACCTCCGGTAAGTTCATCGCTTACTACATACTGAATTGCTTTTCCATTAAACGATTTTGCATCCAGTGCTTCGGCAGCAGCATCGGCAATATCATGCGGGTGCGTCATAGCGATGACTGTTGACGCATCAAAGTTATTACCCATAAAACCCATTCTCTTAATCATGTTTACACTACCATGCTGATTGGTGTAAAACATTCCCGGACGAAGGTGTAGTACGTTTACATCCTCCAATTGGTTAAGCCTTCCTTCAGAATAAAAGAACGCACTTGAAGGGCCGTTACCTTCGGGACTTTGCGCCCCTATCCCACTCAGGTTTGCTACATATTTAACTCCGGTAGCTTCAATAGCACGTGCGTAAATATCAGAAAGCTTTTTCACTTCCCCTTTAAGATCGTCCGTCTGAGAATTTGGCGGGATCATTACGTATACTGCATCTGCATTAGTAAAAGACTTCACTACAAAATCGTAATCGTATAAAGAACCCACTGCCGGAGTCGCGCCAAGTTCTTCAATAGCCGCTGATTTTTCAGCGTTATGCGTTATAACGGTGACGGCATGTCCTTTGTTTACTAGTTGTTCTGTGAGCCTTTTGCTTATGTTACCCAACGAACCTGTAACTGTTATTTTCATTTGTTTTAAATTTTAATTAATGATACAACAAATGTATATTTGTACTTACTTTTATGCAAGTACTTACCCTAAAGTATGTATCATGACACAGATTAAAGAAAGTTCTACCATACAGGAAAACAAACGTTTTGCCCATGAGGAATGCCCTGTAACATATGTTATGGAAAAGATAGGTGGCTACTGGAAGCCTATTATTTTATTCCACCTGCTTACGGGGGCGAAAAGATACGGAGAATTGCGTAAGGCAATCCCGGCCATAACAGAAAAAATGCTGATTCAGCACCTGAAACAACTGGAAAATGATAATCTGGTTTTACGAACCGCATTACCTGTGGTTCCGCCGCATGTAACCTACTCGTTGACTGAGATGGGACAGGCTTTGGGGCCTGTTTTATATGGCATGGGCGAATGGGCCATTAAAGACAGCGTTGCAAACAACAAACCTTACTTTAAAGGTTTGAAGGATTTTCCGACGAGTACATCATAAGTTTACTCAAATAATTTAAATTTGTAATTCTTATAATCGCAAATGAGAGAATTAAACATCGTTATAAAGAGAGGCCTGACAGACAACGCCTCAAGACAAGTGGTAATTAACAATGAACTCGTAAAGTTTGAAGACAAAAATATCTTAAACAATACTTTCACAGCTTTTCTAAAGGATGAAATTGCTGAATATAAATTTGGAATTTATTGGCTCCGTCTTGACCTGACATTCGGAAGACAGTATCGCATATACATAAGAAACATAAACAATAAAGTTCTGAAAATTAATTTTAAGACTTATTTTGGACGAAGAGTTAATGAATATCATAAAAAATATAATGATATTCTGGATGCACTCTGGAAACATCATTTTGGCCCCATAACCGACACTTATCTTAGGAAATTTCAGAATGAAGAAGAGTTTATGATTACTAATGTCCATTTTACTAAGGACGGTGTTGATCTTAAAGGTAGGAACATGTTTATACCATGGAGCGATGTAAGAACAAGTGATTATCATTCTTATTTTTCTATTTATTCTATAAAAAAACCAGATAGAATAAACAAAGGTTACAGTTATATGGAAGACTGGAATACTTCTGTATTATGCAGTGTACTCAGAACGATATTGAAATTTAAAAACATAGAGAATCATAATTAAATGGTCGACAACAAAACAATCGGTATTATGGGTGCTATGCCCCAGGAAATAGATGGTGTAATTGCATTGCTTAAAAATCCTGTTCGTAGAACAATCGGTATGCGCGCATATACATCGGGTACTATCAACGGGATTAATGTAGTGGTTGTGTTTTCGCGCTGGGGAAAAGTAGCAGCGTCAGCAACAGTAGCGACACTTATCCATGTTTTTAATGTGACTGAAGTTATTTTTACCGGTGTTGCAGGTGCAATTGATCCTACTCTGAATATTGGCGACATAATAATTGCTAAAAGGCTTTACCAGCATGATATGGATGCACGTCCGCTTATGCAGCAGTTTGAAATTCCGCTATTGGGAAAAACATTTTTTGAGTGTGACCTAACAGAAATTGAAAGAGCCAAAGAAGCAATACGTCCACTTATCATTGATAAAACCTTAACCGAAATTGTAGGTGCTAAAGTATTCGCAGAATTTGGTATCGATACCCCTAACCTACATATAGGCGATATTGCCAGCGGTGATCAGTTCTTTGCCAACAATGACCAAAAACTAAAACTTCAAAACAACCTGCCAACCATACTTTGTGTAGAAATGGAAGGTGCCGCTGTAGCTCAGGTATGCTTTGAAAACAAGGTTCCGTATACGATTATCAGGACAATATCTGATGCTGCCGATGACACATCGCATATTGATTTCCCTAAGTTTATTGAGAAAATATCCAGTAAATATTCGGTGAGTATCATAGAGCGTTTATTGGCAAGTTAAACCCAGCCATTATTAAAAGCTTTACTTAAAATTTCACTTGTAGATTTAGCCTCTGTTTTCCTGAGCATATTTTTACGGTGAGAGTCAACAGTATGTTTGCTTATGTGAAGCAATTCACTTATTGCAGTACTGTTCATTCCCTGGGCCAGTTTACGCAGTATATCTTTCTCCCGCCTTGTAAACATTGGCTTTACAGCTTTAAAGATATCCTTTACATCTACATTGTAGTAAGACGGTTCTCCTTCCAGGCCTATAAATGACAACACCGGAAGTATATCTTTTTTAAGATGGCTAATATCAGTATTAATAACAAAGGTGCGTACATTATCTGCATCATGCTGAATAATTACAAATTGGTTAAGTATCCTTACATAACTACCATCTGCTTTTTTAAGTCTGAAATCATTCTGCACTTTGTAACGGAATAATCTTTCTCCCGAAATACTATTAAAAAAAGATGTTATGGCAGATTCGAAGTTAAGGTAGTACGGCAGATCTTCGGGATGCATCAGGCTTCCCAAAAACGGAAGGTTTATATCTCCCGGTTTATATCCAAGCAGCTTTTCTACTTCGGGGCTTATTAATTCGATCATACCTTTGCGCACGTTAACAATAAGGTAATAATAGTCTCCTACATGAAAGATATCCAGTAGTTTCTTTTGTTTGCTAATATCAAACGCAGAATCTTTAATTCGCTCATTCTTAGGTATGGTACCCCAAATTTTTTGTAGCTCATCATATGCATTCAGTTCCATACTATCTTTGGTTACGATGCACTAAAATAATCAAATTAATACAATTCTAAAATAGGTGTAATTACCTGATTTACATCTGATAGTTCCACAAAAAAAGGAAGCTTGCGCTTCCCTTTGTGTTATTTCAATATCTGAGCCGTGTGCTCTTTGGTTTTTACCGCAGTGATAACCTCATCTATAATTCCGTTTTCATCGATTACAAATGTGGTACGGTTGATGCCGTCAAACAATTTACCCATAAATTTTTTAGGCCCCCATACACCAAAAGCATTAATAACGCTCTTGTCTTCATCGGCCAAAAGTGGGAACGGAAGTTCATATTTTTCTTTAAACTTTGTCTGCTTTGCCTGACTGTCGGCACTAACGCCTAACAGTTCGTAGTTCTGCGCCTGGAAGCGGTGGTAATTATCCCGAAGATCGCATGCTTCAGCGGTACAACCCGGTGTACTGGCTTTTGGGTAAAAGAAAACTACCAGTTTTTTACCTTTATAATCTGCTAATGTGTGTGTTTTGCCATCTTGGTCAACTGCTGAAAAATCAGGTGCTTTATCTCCTTTTGTAAGTGTTGTCATAAGTGTATATTTGTAAAGCTAAATATACTTAAATATGACCAAAGCGCAAAAGGTTCAGTTCGTAATGGACACCCTTGACGAAATATACCCAACCATACCTATCCCTTTAGATCATAAAGACCCTTACACATTGTTGATTGCCGTACTAATGAGCGCCCAGAGTACCGACGTTCGTGTGAACCAAATTACACCACTGTTATTTGCAAAAGCAGATAATCCGTACGATATGGTAAAGCTGACAGTAGAAGAAATAAGGGAAATTATAAAACCGGTTGGGCTTTCGCCGATGAAGGCCAAAGGCATACACGGACTTTCGGAAATATTGATAGATAAGCATAACGGAGAGGTTCCGCAGAGCTTTGAAGCGTTAGAAGAACTGCCTGCTGTAGGTCATAAAACAGCGAGTGTAGTAATGAGCCAGGCATTTGGCGTACCGGCATTTCCTGTAGACACCCATATTCATAGGCTAATGTACCGTTGGGGATTTACCAATGGTAAAAATGTAGTGCAGACCGAAAAAGATGCTAAACGTTTATTTCCGGAGGAAAAATGGAATGAGCTACACCTACAGGTTATCTGGTACGGACGCGAATATTCTCCTGCTCGGGGCTGGGATCTTAAAAAAGACATTATCACTGCAACCATAGGACGAAAGTCGGTACTTGAAGAATATGAAAATAAAGTGCGTAAAAAAACCTCCCGTTAATCGACGGGAGGTTTTTCTTTAATTAGCAATATTCTCGTATGTTCCGTTAGACGTTTTAACTACTTTCAATGCTTTAGAGTAGCTAAGAATAAAATCTATAGTTTCTTTTTTTGGTAACATTTGCGGAGCTGCTAATTTCTTTTTAGAGTAAAGTTTTGCCATGAATAGATTGTTATGTTTTCTATACAACGCAAAGCAGCAAGGCAATATTGTTTAATTCGTCAAAATTATTTTATTTTTTTCTATAACTTTTCTCAGGTTCATAAGGGCGTACCTCATCCTTCCAAGAGCTGTATTGATGCTAACCCCAGTCATATCGGCTATTTCCTTAAAGCTAAGATCCTGGTAAATTCTCATTTGCAGCACTTCTTTCTGGTCATCCGGAAGTTCTTCAATAAGCCTCTGCAGGTCGCTTTCAACCTGTTCTGTAATTATCCTGTTCTCAATATTCGGGCTATTGTCGGTCATGATAGAGAATATAGAAAACTCTTCTGTTTCGCGGAACATTGGCATTTTCTTGTTTCTCCTGAAATGATCTACTATAAGGTTGTGCGAAATACGCATTACCCATGGCAGGAATTTACCCTCCTCGTTATATGAGTTTGACTTTAGTGTTTTTATCACTTTAATAAAAGTATCCTGGAAGATATCGTCAGCAATATCCCTGTCAGTTACCTTAGAATAGATAAAACCGTAAATTTTTGATTGGTGTCTGGTGATTAGTACAGAAAGAGCGTTTTCGTCTCCATCTACATAGTTTTTAACCAGAACAGCGTCGGGGATTACAACATTAGCCATAGCAAATACTTTTTAAGTGTTTCTTGAATTTGGTTTCGATAAAACAGAACTTTATGGGTTCTTTAAAAAGTAATTTTTTGTATAGGCGATGTTAATTTTGAATTAATTATAAGCCAAATATAATATAAATAAAATTTAAAATGCAACAGCTAACCTAAATTTTAACATAATTTGCACAATATATCGCCAAACTCAGTATATTCTGAAGTGTTTTGAGGATATCACAATAAGATTGTTAAACTATTCGTTCCCTGCGTTTTAGCTTATACAAAATTTTAGTAATCCTTTCCTTAACAGTTTCTTTACGTTTAGCAGAAAAAATATACTGTATGCAGGTACGCTGCTCCCATTGCTTATAGCTTTTAAAGATCTCGAGTACATTTTCCTCTTCTAAGATATGTTTAAAATCGTCAGGTATCTCGAAGACGCTATTATCTTTATATAATGTAACATGCACATAATCGCTTTCCTCCTTGCCAATTGCTTTACGTATCTCAGCCTTAACCGCCATAATAAGATTTCCGTTACTATACGGCATAAGGCTCACACCACTTATTTTATAACCATCAATCGTACCTTTAACCTTAACAGCACCAAAGGCAGCTTCTTTATCTTTCGCAATTTCAGGCAGGGCAACATACGTCCACCCGCCTTTTCCGGGAAAGCGTTCCAGTTGATATTCCTTATCGGTCAGTAACTCTTCCACTATATAAAATCAAAATTAACAATACTGCCCATTTGCGAAATTCGTATAGTTCTTCCCATCACAAGCGCGCTGTTGTCCTCCGAATGCCCCGATGGAAACCCAAAGTACACCGGGCAGTTAAAATGTTCCAGAGTGATCTCCTGATACGTTTTACCAAACGGAATGGTAGAATCTTTTATATCTATCATATCACCAACAATAACAGCTTTAAGGTTGAATAGTTTACCCGCTCTTTTAAGCGCTATAAGCATACGGTCATAATGATATAGATACTCGTCAATATCCTCTATAAATAATATTTTATCAGTTGTATCAATATCCGATGCAGAACCAACAACCGCATATAGTATAGATAGGTTACCTCCTACTAGCGTGCCTTCAACAGTACCGCCTGCCCTGTTTTCAGGCTGAGCCGGAATACTATAATTCAGGCTTTCGCCGAAAAGTGCTGTTCTTATCGTCGCAGAAGATTCCGCGTTGCTTTTCGGTATCCCCTGTAACATAACGGAATGTAAAGATTGTATTCCAAAATTATGCACGTGGCAGTGTAGCAGCGTAATATCGCTATAGCCAACCAGCCATTTAGGGTTGGCTTTAAATGCCGTCCAGTCAATACTATCTATTATACGTAACGTACCGTAGCCGCCTTTTGTAAAAAAGATAGCCTTTATAGACGTATCATCCAGCATTTGCTGAAGATCGGCGAGACGTTGTTCATCTGTTCCCGCAAGGAAACCATCGGTTTTAAAGGCGTTTCGCCCCAATACAGGTTCCAGCCCCCAGCTTTTAAGCAGGGCAAGTCCGTCGTTTATTTCGTGCGGCTCACAACGTTTTGCTGTACTTACAATACCGACCTTATCGCCGGGTGAAACGTATGGTGGTGTAATATACTTATACGTTTCCTCTAAAATTTGAGAGTCGCTTTTCTGCTTAATTTTGATAATTGCGGTGAATGGCGCATATTCATTATTGTATTTTCGTTTGCCCTTTACAACTAAAGAATCTACATAATAAATAAAATAGTCGCTACTCAAAAAATCTACAGGCAGGTTATTTTTATTTTCTAGTAGCAATGATAAAAGAGGCCCTTCAGAACGACCATATCCAATCACAGCCTCACATTCGCCCGCGACTTGATGGTATTTATTATCGATATCATATTCACAATAAAATTGCCCTTGGGCATTAATATTATTTTCATTTGTGAACAACAATATAACTTCGTCCGGAAAAGGAGGACCATTTTCTGCCATAATAATTTATTGAAAAGGTTAAGAAGTAAATATATAATTTTCCTTTCAAAAAAGAAGTATTCCGTTTCATTTCCCTTAACAAAATTGTGCCTGTAAATCCGTATCTTTGCCTATTCAATTTTTGCCATGATAAAGACCGATTTTTCTAAACTAGAGCCTAAGAAAAACATACTTATAAAAGGTGCGCAGCTGCACAACCTCAAGAACATAGACGTAGCCATTCCGCGTAATAAGCTGGTGGTGGTTACCGGGCTTTCGGGTTCGGGTAAGTCGAGCCTTGCGTTCGATACCCTGTATGCCGAAGGACAGCGCCGCTATGTAGAGAGCTTATCGAGCTATGCGCGCCAGTTCCTTGGCCGTCTTGATAAACCAAAGGTGGAATACATTAAAGGTATTGCACCTGCTATTGCTATTGAACAGAAGGTAAATACTACCAATGCCCGTTCTACCGTGGGTACGAGCACTGAGATCTACGATTACATGAAGCTGCTTTTTGCGCGCATTGGTCGCACATACTCGCCTGTTTCCGGACGTGAGGTGAAAAAACATACCGTTACCGATGTTATGAACGAAGTAAAATCGTTTGAAGCCGACAGTCGTTGGTTATTACTTTCGCCTGTACATATCGAAAAAGGCCGTACGCTGGACGAAAAGCTAGGCGTATTATTGCAACAGGGTTTTGCGCGTGTTCTGGTAGATAACGAAACCATGCGCCTTGACGAACTTCCTGGGGCTGACCTTGCCAACAAAGAAGTACTATTGATTGTTGACCGTTTGGTGGTGAAGGATGAAGAAGAGTTCTTTAACCGTCTTGCGGATGCAGTTCAGACTGCTTTTTACGAAGGTAAAGGCGAATTGTACCTTCAGGATGTTGCAACAGGTAACCGATTTACTTTCAGTAATAATTTTGAACTGGATGGTATTACGTTTCCTGAACCAAACGTACACCTTTTTAGCTTCAACAACCCTTATGGGGCGTGCCCTGCCTGCGAAGGTTATGGCAGCATCATAGGTATTGATGAAGAACTGGTTGTACCTAACACAGCACTTTCTGTGTTTGAAAACGCTATTTATCCGTGGCGTGGCGAAAGCATGGGCTGGTACCGCGACCAGTTGGTAAACAGCGGACATAAATTCGACTTCCCCGTACATAAACCATATTTCCAGCTTTCGGAAAAAGACAGGCAGTTGATCTGGACAGGTAATAAATACTTTACCGGGCTTAACGCCTTTTTTGCTGAACTGGAAGAGAAAAACTATAAAATTCAGAACCGTGTAATGCTTTCACGCTACCGCGGAAAAACCAAGTGTACTACCTGTAAAGGCAAGCGACTTAGGCCTGAAACCAATTACATAAAAGTTGGCAATCATACGATATCTGACCTTGTTGACCTGCCTATCAAAAACCTGGCGGAGTTCTTTAAACAGCTGGAACTGTCTGAATATGACCTTGCCGTTGCAAAACGCCTATTGGTAGAAATCAATAACCGCCTTAGCTTCCTTCAGGAAGTGGGGCTTGATTACCTTACGCTTAACCGTCGCTCGTCTACCCTTTCAGGTGGTGAGTCGCAGCGTATTAACCTGGCTACTTCTATGGGCAGCAGCCTTGTAGGGTCGATGTACATCCTTGACGAACCGAGTATCGGGCTCCACCCTAAAGATACCGAAAGGCTTATTGATGTGCTTATCGGGCTTCGAAACCTTGGTAACACCGTTATTGTGGTAGAGCACGACGAAGACATCATGAAAAAAGCCGACATGATCATTGACATTGGTCCCGAGGCAGGTACCTATGGTGGTGAGCTTGTAGCACAGGGTACGTATGAAGAGATACTAAAATCGGACTCTCTTACCGCTAAATATCTTAACGGTGACCTTGAGATCAGCGTTCCTAAAAAACGCCGTAAGTTCAAGAACCACATTGACGTTATAGGTGCACGCGAAAACAACCTTAAGAACATAGATGTTACTTTTCCGTTAGACTGCCTTACCGTTATTACGGGTGTTTCGGGTAGTGGTAAGAGTACATTGGTGAAGAAAATATTATTCCCCGCCCTACAGAAAAAACTGGATGGCGTGGGCGAAAAAGCAGGGCAATTTACCGAACTGCAAGGCAGCTACGGGCACATTAAACATATTGAATACGTAGACCAGAATCCTATTGGGCGTAGTTCGCGTTCTAATCCTGTTACCTATATTAAAGCATACGATGATATCCGTGACCTTTTCTCGAAACAGAAACTTTCTCAGGTACGTGGTTACCAGAGCAAGCACTTCTCGTTTAACGTAGATGGCGGACGCTGTGAAACCTGTAAAGGTGAAGGCGAAGTAACTATCGAGATGCAGTTTATGGCCGATGTTCACCTGGAGTGCGAAACCTGTAACGGTAAACGCTTTAAAAAGGAAATACTTGAAGTAGCTTTTGAAGGCAAGAACATCGACGATATCCTTACCATGACCATTGATGATGCTGTGGCGTTCTTTGGCGAGCACAAGCAGACTAAAATCACCACAAAATTACAGCCGCTACAGGATGTAGGTTTAGGCTATGTGCAGTTGGGTCAATCGTCTTCTACCCTTTCGGGTGGCGAGGCGCAACGTATAAAGCTGGCATCATTCCTTGTAAAAGGAGCAACGAAAGAAAAAGCCTTATTTGTTTTTGATGAACCTACAACGGGTCTACATTTCCACGATATTAAAAAGCTATTGGCTTCGTTTGAGGCACTTATCGATAAAGGACATTCGATTATCGTTATTGAGCATAACCTTGACCTTATAAAATGTGCTGACTACATCATAGATATTGGCCCTGAAGGCGGAGAAAACGGCGGTCATTTAGTGGCATTCGGTACACCGGAGGAAGTAGCTAAGAATCCTAAATCGGTTACCGGGGAATACCTTCGCGAAAAGCTGTAATTAGCTGTCGGTTGATGGTTGTTAGTTGTCGGAGTTATACGTTCTGCCATTTCGACCGGAATGAAATGGAGTGGAGAAATCTCTATTGGAAAACAAATAACACTGATTCACTACACTGCTGTCATGCTGATGCTCGAAGCATCTAAAATATACAAAGCTCTATTCTTAACTGAATGGAGCTTTTTTATTGTAGTTTATTGGGTAGGTATAATTACCTGTTTTACAGCGAAGTGTTGTAGGACAAATTTTAATTGTTTTAATTTGATGTGATACCGTTAATATAAACATACTACAGAGATGAAATTAAAAAAAATATTAGACAGCGGTTATTTTCCGAAAGAATTGCCCCCTCCATTTAATACGAAATCTTTTGGTGAGAAATCAAGGTATGTAATTATTAAATGGGGAAAACTTTTAGCAGATAAAGAACTTCAACAAACTGGAGAGAGTCTTAAAGATGCAAAAAAGAGATTTAACGAGACTTATACTCAAAAATATGGAAGTTCAAAGCTTACAGAATATAGTATCTCGAAAGGCATGTATTCAAGACGAAAGTTAGAAATTCCAAATCCAAAACATCCAAGCAACATAAAACAGGTATTTAAAATTGTATTATCTTATGAATTTTACATTAACCAAAAGTCTAAAGAAAAAATCACCTCCGTGCTGGAAAAAATAATAACAGAACATATAAGTTTAAATCACTCTTTCGAAGTTTCTTGGGCTCTTTGGTTCTATAAATCGTTTAGTATGAAATGCAAAACGGAAATCTTAGTCAATATTTTAAAATCTCATGATGAAATTTCAAAGCTTATAACATTAGATCTTATAGATTCAAAATTATTTATAGGTAAGAAGCCTTCTCTAACCGGAGTTTTAAAATCAATAGATTCTCAATCCCTCTACAATGAAAAATGGATTTTCTCTTATGAAACGTTTATAAAAAAATGGTTAGATTACAAGGATAAAAATATTCTTTCAGATAATGAATTTTTTGAAATATTAGATTACTATAAAATTTCCTTTTATGATAGAGATATTCAATTAAAGACTGAATTTACGGTTCGTCCGATCGAAGATTTTGATGACCATCCATTCGATGACTGGGCCGCAATGAACAATAATAACGATGATGATGATGATGATGATGATGATGGAGGAGAGTATTAGATTATCCATCCATCATTGCGGGCGTATTGTCCGTACTCAGTTTGAGTTAGACACGAGCTAGAGCCTCGCGCCAGTAGTAACCCAAAATCCGCAACCAAATAACTCAATAACCCCGCTGGTGCGGCATCTTGCTCGTACCCTCATAAAGTTGGACACGAGCCAGAGCCTCGCGCCAGAAGTAACCCAAAATCCGCAACCAAATAACTCAATAACCCGGAAACCCGATAACTTAAATTTTTCCCTTATTTTTACGCTCCCAACGGTTGCCTAAATGAAGGACTATTATAAAATACTTGGCGTTGCGCGCAATGCTACTCAGGAGGAAATAAAAAAGGTGTACAGGCAACTGGCACTGCAATATCACCCTGACCGTAATAATGGCGACATGGCGAGCGAAGAGCGTTTTAAGGAGATATCCGAATCGTATATTGTCCTTGGCGATGTACCTAAACGAAATGCTTACGACTACGCCCAGGAAAATAAGATCAGCTATCACGGCAAAAGCACTTCCGAACCCGGGCAGGCAACCCCGGTAACCTTCCTTACGCTGTTTAAACGCATTAAAACGAAAGTCCTCAATGCAGGCGGATACATTAACGAATACCGGCTGTTCACTGTTATGAACGATCTGCTATCTGATGAAACCATCCGCTTGCTGGTCAATGCCAATGATATCATAACCAACAATATGATACTGGAAGAGATACTGGTTTCGGCTATATTTCTTACTGACGAATCACGTTTAATCATTCACGAAAAACTGCTAAAGCTTGCCGATGGCGATCCCCGGTTTATTGACAAAATAAGCGGTCTTACAAAACCCAGCGGTAAACGCATCAGTCAAAACACCGCCGGACACACTACAGAAAGCGAAGCAAACAAGCCTATTTTCTTTTTAATCATACTTTTGATTATACTTATTGTAATTTCGGTTCTGTAATACAAATCACCATTCCAATATGAAATACGCGTACTTTATTTTGATGCTTTCAATTTTGCTTTCATGTTCAAAATCAGAGAAAGAGTATGTAGAAACCGTTGAAAAAGTAATTCAGGTCCCTATTACAAACTATGAGAAAGTTGAATATAAAGACATCGGCAGTACTGGCTATCCTGTAAAAGTTATTGATGTTATATTTTCAGAGACTGAATTTAAAGCGATACTTACAACTATAGATCTCACGAAGTTTAAAAAAGACGGGGACGATTATTTTATGGATTTTGCATCCGATAGTATCAAATGGCATGTTGCCATCTTTAGTAAAGAAAATAAAATTAGGTATGCCGAATTAGATTAAGTTACTATCTTAGTTTACCAATCAATCATCCTATGAAAATCTATTTACTAATTCTCTTTATCGTTTTGCAAACGACTGCCTATAGCCAGGATAAACTCGTAAAAGACCTTGACAACGATGGTATAAAAGACACTGTTTACTTTGACACAGAGCGCTCTGTTATCATCTGCCAGTTATCTACACAGCAATTCAGAAAAATTGAAAGCAAACCCTTAGAAAATATGGGTGACGCTTCGGGTGTTAAAGATGCCAAAGGGGGCTTTTACTTTAACGAAAACTGGATGCGTGCCGGTTATAGCAACCAATTTCGATATGATGTAAAAACCAAAAAGATTCAGCTTATAGGAATGAGCCGCTATGAATTTGGCAATGCAGCGAATGACGGCAGCGGCGAGTCGAGCGTTAACCTGCTTACCGGCAAATACATAGGCAACTGGAACTACTTCGATCAGGAAAAAGTAAAGCTGATCGCTATCCCTGAAATTAAAACCAAAATGGATTTTGGTAAAATATACCTTGAAGGCTTTAGCGACGCTACCTATTTTAAGTTCGCCGAACAGTGTTCTGACCTGTATAATAAGCGCAAAGAAGAAATGATTAAAAAGTAAACATATGAACCATAACGCTAAATCAATACGCCCGTTTATCGGTGCCAAAGACTTTGAAGTGTGCCGCAGCTTTTACCGCGACCTTGGCTTTGAGGAAACTATTTTATCTGCGGATATGTCGATTTTCAAATCGGGTAACTTTGCCTTCTACCTTCAGAAAGCTTATGTAAAAGACTGGATAGACAATACTATGGTTTTTATGGAAGTTGATGATGCCGAACGTTTCTGGAATGAACTTACTGCTTTAAATCTTACCGAAAAATATGACACAGTAAAACTCGTTCCTGTCCGCACACTTGATTGGGGCAAAGAATGTTTTGTACACGATCCGTCTGGTGTATTGTGGCATTTCGGGGCGTTTTACACTTCTTAGGTATGAGCAGAAAGCATTGGACAGACGACAAAATATTTGATCGGCTTTTAAATAACCGTTCGGATAACACTTATTGGGATAACATCGCAGAATTGCGCACAAGGCCAAATAGAAATATTTTTCACAAAGCGGTTGAACTAACAGAATCTGAAAATCCAAAATACAGACTAACAGGAATTGACATATTGGCGCAACTGGGAATTAGACCGAGGCCTTTTTATGTTGAAAGCCTCAACCTATTTTTCAACATTTTGGAAAAAGAAAAGGAGCCTAAGGTACTCATCTCCTTATTGTTCGCTATTGGGCACAATAACGACAATTTGGACTGCAACTATATAAGTCAACTGTGTTCTTTTAGCGATACTACAGATACAGCTGTAAAATATGCACTTGTAAATTCCCTATTAGGAATCGATAATGAAAATGCGATAGCGACTCTTATCCAATTTTCAAAGGATACATCTTCCAATATCAGGAACTGGTCTACATTTGGCTTAGGAACACAAATAGAAAATGATACACCTCCCATTCGTGAAGCTCTTTGGGATAGGATCAGTGATAAAAATAAAGACACTAAATTTGAAGCAATAAGTGGACTGGCAATTCGAAAGGACGAAAGATTGATACCCATTATACAAACAGAATTGCTAAAAGAGGATTATCCGGGTTTACTATTTGAAGCGATTATCAATTTTGGTGACAAGCAGTTTTTACCAATACTTCAAATGCAATACACTAAATATAAATCCGACTCCAATATAAACCCAGGCTGGCTGGAAGATATGGAAAATTGCATTGCAGAACTTGGAAAATAATAACATTGTTGTTGTTTTTAATGATGCTCTAATTTGTTATAGCATGTCGGTGGCGTTTTAAAATTAAACTGGCACTCTTATTGTAAGATAGTTTTTACACTATAATAATTGCCACTATGCTTCGATTCTACTTTATATTATTTATCTCAACTTTGGCCCTAACAGCCAGTGCACAGGTAAAAGTAACAGTCCGCAATACTACGGGAGACCGGCTTATCTCGGTTATACTGAATGGGAAATCCATTGGCATAATAGAGAATCATGGCGTTAAGACTATTGAATTCGACACCACAAATACCAAACATAACCTTCCAAATTTTAGTATTTCTGCAATTCGCCGTGGAGAAAAATTTGTTTCGCGATCAAAAGGCATGAGATGCGGTAACGGAACTTCAAAAACCGTAATTGAAAGTGGCTACAATATGGATATTGTTTTAAATACCAATGCTACGGGACAAAAGGAAATTGACATTATAGAGAGGCGCTATATTCGGTAACCGCCATTTAGCGTTTGCGCTCTCCCCATTTAAATATATTATCCAGGTGCTTTACGTAAGTGATCTGCATGTTTATGGAGGCCAGCGAAAAGTCATCCTGCATATAATATACCTGTTTATTATTTATTATAAACGATAAGCCTACACCCCAATCGTCTTTTCTGTAACCCGCTGCGCCACGCGCAAAGGCGGTGGGATAGAGTTTGAGTTTCATATCTTTAAATGACTCCCATTCATTACCGGCATTGACGCCGACGGTTGCCATTCCTGAAAGTAACCAGTGCTCATTAATAACCCACGAATAGCCATAGCCGCCGTTAACGCCTAACTGGAAATTATCTATCGATGTATCACCTGTTAGTTCTTCCAATCCTAACTTAAAATAATACGCACCACCACCTATAAGCCAGCTCCCGGCAGATTGCAGTTGTTTCTGAGTCTGGTCGAAAGCCGCTTTAGCCGAAAACTGCCTGTTATTAAAAACGTAGGTCATCTCCCCTCCTATCAGCTGAACGGAAGTTTCAGGATATGTCGTTATAACTTTATTATCTGAATAAAAACCTTTATAGTTCTGATAGAAAACATCAAAAAGGAATTTACGCCCGTAATTATGGATCTGGAAATCAAAGGATTTTGTTTTACCGTACTCCTTACCCGCAGGCAGCAACCCGAAACTATAACTAAAGTCTACTACAGTATTTTTAATCGAAAATCCCAGTCCTAATCGGGTCGGGTTATTAGGAGAATAGTCCTTATTATTATGCCCAATTTCAATACTATTACGCGTTAAAAATGCCTTAACCATCATTTTCTGGTCGTAAGAGCCTATAAATGTGGTATCAATTTTCGTCTGGCCGTAAAAAGAGAAGCTGATAACAAAAGCCAATAAAGTAGCATAAAATCTATTGCGCATGTAGTAGTAATAGGTTAATATAGTAAGATAACTGGATGACAGATTAATTATTGTTACATTATAGTATCAATTTGAACCATAATTTATCCAGTAAAACGTAATTATTGCTTTGAAATGAGGCATTAAACACATGTGTATATTAAGCTAATGTAAAATTTATCAATAATTACCAAAAAATCAACTAACTGAAAGAAAAAAAATTACAATATTATTTGACTTTGGCACATTAATTGTATCTTTGTACAATAGATTTCGAAATCTGATTTTGGAATCTGTTAATAATTGGTTGGTTGGTTTGTTAAGTCCCGTCACTTTCTTAGAGGTGGCGGGATTTACTTTTTATGTCATTTTGAAATAGCAAAAATGAGTAGCTTAAATTAGGAAATTATAAACTTAGAATTTTATAAGAAAGCTATTTTTTTGAAAAACAAGATGCGTAACATTATTTTTCAAACACCTAAATTACAGCAAATTAACCCATGCTAATTTTACGCACAAAAAGTGCGTTTTGAGAGCAGAAAGTGCAATAATTAACCCTTTAAAATTTGGACTAATTGGCCTGTGAGGTTCTTTCTGGAGTACTGCTGTAAGCCAATTGCATTCGACATTAAATTACCTTCCTGATATTGGCTAAACCACTGTATCAAAGCGTTTTTTAACTTTTCTTTTTCGTCGTATTTCACAAAAATCCCTGTGTTCGTTGTTTGCACAATTGAGGCAAAATCGGCACCGTCGGGGCCAATTGCCAAAATTGGGCGCTCGGACACCATATATTCAAACAATTTTCCGGGAATGATGCATTTGGTTTCTTCCGAATCGATCTCCACTAATAGCAATACCTGTGATTTTCTTTGGTGCATTACAGCTTCTGCGTGCGGCACATATCCTAAACTGTTTACATACGGCGATAAGTCCGCAACTTCAATAGAATCAAGCACTTCACGACTAACAGCACCTATAAGCTTAAGTTCAAACTTACCTTTAAACTGTTCATTTTCAGCGATAAGTTCAGATAAAGCTTCCCATAATATTTTAGGATTACGCTCCGACAAGAAGGAGCCAATGTGCGCCAGTGTAAACTTCTCATCCATAGGCTGTCTTGCTACGGTTTCGGTATCATACCCATTAGTGATAACAGTGATAGGCTTAGTCGTAATGGCTTGGAATTCGGCTTTTGTAGTCGGACTTGTAACCAACACGTTATCAGCAGAATTCAATACTTTTTCCTCTAAATTCTTATGACTGTTAGCCGCCGAATTACCCAGCTTCAAGGCTCTATGGTAGCCTATTGTAGTCCACGGGTCGCGGAAGTCCGCTATCCATTTTACGTTGTGTAATTCTTTAAGCCTCATACCAATAAGATGAAGGCTATGCGGAGGACCTGTAGTAATAACAGTGTCTATTCCGTGTTCCTTTATGTACTTGGAAAGGTAGTTTACTGATGGCTTTACCCAAAGTACACGTGCATCAGGAATAAACAAATTTCCCCTGACCCACAACATTATACGCTGTAAAAAAGACTGTTTTTTCTTGTGAGGGATAATACCCGAACTTATCTTTTTCGTGCTGGTTTTAGAGAATGCCGAAGCCCATGCGTAAGGCTCGGTTATTCTCTGCTTGATGATAGTCACGCTAGGATTTACTTCCTCCAAAAGACCTTCATCCACAAGCGGATAGGTAGGATTTTCAGGAATGTAAACTACTGGCTCAATGCCAAAATCCGGCAGGTACTTAACGAATTTCAGCCAGCGCTGCACACCGGGACCTCCCGCAGGCGGCCAGTAATACGTTATTATTAATACCTTCATTATCTGACTATTGATTAATTATTATGCTGTTTGCTTTACTCCCTGTTTCTTTTTCCATTCGGTGTAAATACCTGCTCCAAGTAGTACCAGCATTAATAGGAAACTGATAAGCGCTATTGTACTTCCTGTCTTAACTACCTGTGGTTCAAACTTAAAGTCAATAGTATGTTTGCCTGCAGGTACTTTAAGTCCTCTAAGGGTATAGTTAGCTTCAAAGTGAGGCACCGGCTTACCATCTATGTAGGCATTCCATCCCGGAGTATAATAGATCTCAGAGAATATAGCCAACCCTTCATTAGGGTTATTAGAAGTGTATTTCAATTCGTTAGGCTCGTACGATGTAAGCTTTATTGTCGCTGTGCTGTCCACCACAAAAGAAGTTCTGGTCACAGCTTCGGGAAACCTTGTTTTATTGATAACCGCAGACGTTTTGGTGTCCATCTTGTCAAGCGATTTCATCTCTTCGTCCGGTGTATTTACAATCCTTACTTTGCTTACAAACCATGCGTTACCATTAGCCTGTCCGTTAAGTGAAGGTACCTCCTGCCCTTTATCATCTGTTTGTATAACATACTTAACGTTAAGCATATTAAGCACTGACATATTATTTTTAGCCAACTGATATTCAAATATCTGCTGTAATTTTCTCGGTTTAGCCGCGTGGTATCCGCCTAATGATTTATGGAAATACGACGCACGTGCGCTGTTAAGGCTGCCATCTACATCAAATACCCTGTAATGTGTGGTATCCTGCATGATCTGCTGATCGGCAACTGTAGGCTGAAACGGAATATCTATTTTACTGGCGCTCTGGAAACTGTCGCCATCTACATATCTTTTATCTACAAAGAAAAGGTCGCCCACCATAAACAGCCCTACCAATAAAACTGCTGCCGTTTGCGATAATTTTTGCTTATTGTACAACCAAAGCGTACCTGCCGATATTAATATGAGGAACCCTGAACGAAGCAGGTCGGCACTGTACATAACTTTTCTGTCAGCCTTAAGGGCGTCCATAAACTCCTGACCATAAGCCTGTATAATGGCATCGTCATTTAATCCTGCAAAGTTGAAAATACCTTTACACAGGAAAAGCAACACGATAAGCCCTAAGCTCACCGCGGCAGATTTCCAAAGCACTTTCCACTGGTTTTCTTTGTCTTTTGTAAAGAACGAGTATAATCCCATTACAGCCAGAACCGGTATACATACTTCTAACAACACCTGGATAGATGCTACAGCCCTGAACTTGTTGTACATAGGGAAATAGTCGATAAAGAAGTTCGTTAGTATTGGGAAATGTTTACCCCACGATAACAGCAACGACATTATAGCACCGGCTAAAAAAGCATATTTGATCTTTCTTTCTTCTGCAAACATCGCCAGTACAAAAAGGAAGAACACTATAGCACCAATGTAGGCAGGAGCTGCAACGCTGTACTGGTCTCCCCAATAAGTAGGAATACCCGAACCTGCAATTTCCATAGCCTGCTGCTTAGAGATATATTCGTTTTCAGCAATCTGTTGTGTCTGAAGGAATTCTACTAGATGAGAATCTTCAGGAACCCTGTCATGGCCTGACGATCCGCCGAATAACCTTGGTGAAATTAGATCAAGGCTCTCTGCAATACCGTAACTATAGTCGGTAATATACTCATATGACATAGCATTAGTGCTTGCTTTAGGATTACCCTGGGGATCTACCGTAAGCTCACTATCGCTTCGTGTACTGTATTTAGCGTATTCTGCTGTAGCCATAAGGTTAGTAGCATTGGTACCTACAGCCAGTAAACCTGCCAGTAAAAAGATACCTAACGATATACCTAAATGCTTATACTCTTTCTTTTTAATGATATCAATAAGGAACCATATTCCCATAACCAATAGTAAAAGGAACAGGTAATACGTCATTTGTATGTGGTTGGCATTCAGCTCAAGGGCTGCTGCTGCCATTGTAAGCAATCCTCCTTTAACGTATCGCTTCTGGAAAACCAATACAAAACCGGCAATAACAAGAGGCATATAAGCAATAGCGTGGGCCTTTGCGTTGTGTCCAACACCCAATATTACAATAAGATAGGTAGAAAATCCAAACGCCAACGCTCCAAAGAACGCTTTTAGCGGATCTATTTTAAGGGTACATAACAGTACATAGAACCCTATGAAATAGATAAAAAGGTAATCTGCCGGTCGTGGCAAAAAGCGTATTGCCTCATCGATCTGCTTTACATAATTGTGTGGGTATTTTGCCCCTAACTGATAGGTTGGCATACCTCCAAAGGCACTATTTGTCCAATAAGGCTCCTGACCTGTTTCTTTCCTGAAATCATTTTGTTCCTTAGCCATTCCCGTGTATTGGGCAATGTCTGACTGGTATATTTTTTTACCTTGCAGTACAGGGTAAAAATAGATTAACGAAATGACTACAAATCCTAAAATGGCAAGTAAATGCGGATAAAACCTATTGATATTTTTCATAAAGTAGTTTTGTAAAAAACGCCGTGAAGATACTTAATTTTCTACAAATGCCCTTTGCTAATGTTTTCAAATTAGAAACAAAATTTAAAACTCCATACGATTATTTCACAGCAATGTGTAAAGAAATGCAAAAGTTAAAAAAAAGCCATTTTAGTATTTACAACAGTAGCGTATAATTAAAGGGCATAAAAAAACCTTTCTTTTCAGAAAGGTTTTTTTTGATATTATTCAATCTCCTCGTAGTCAATATATTCTCCAACTTTTTTCTTTTCATGGGGAATATCTTTCTTTGGAGGTGTGTTTGTCTGTTGCTGGTATTGCTGGCTTTGTTGTTGCTGCTGATTCTGAAACTGTTGGTACATGTTTTTCTCTGCCTTTCTTACAGCAGTCTGCAAGATTGCAGGCCCAAAAAGCTTAAAAAATATTTTAAATGCATAATATATAAATAAGATCCAGACTAATGTCTTTACAAGACCATAAAATGATGCGGTTTCCATTGGCAATAAAATTTTGTCAAAAATACGTAATCTGTTATTTAAAAATAAAACATGGCCTCTAATTAAATAATAAAATATACTACTTTTGGAAAACCATACGTTAAAGTATAACCAATAAACGAGCCAAACATGACCGTTTTCAGCAAATTTTTTCCACTCGCCTTACTTTTTAGCACCGGAATTGCCAGTGCACAATATACCGACCAGATCAACTCTAACCGTCCCGGCGAATCTATGGGCGGCTTCTCGGTAGGTAAAACTGTAATGCAGGTAGAAACCGGTGTTTATGGTATTAAAGAGAAGCACGACATACTGAATACCGAGACGAAAGGACTTGGTTTAGACCTTCAGCTTCGTTATGGTGCTTTCCTTGAACAGCTTGAATTTATTGCCGATATGCAATACCAGTTCGACCAGTTTGAAGATGCAATTTATACAACTAACCGTAACGATTTCAGGCAGTTTACCATTGGAGCAAAGTATCTTATTTATGATCCGATGAAAAATTACAATCCCGAGGTAAACATATACAGCTGGAAGGAAAATCACAAATTTAAATGGCACAGCCTAATACCGGCAATATCGGTATACGCAGGTGTAAACCTTATAGGGAAAAATAACCCATATACCTTTCCCGATGATGGATTTAGCCCAAAGATAATGGCTATTACCCAAAACCGTTTTGGAAATGTAATTTGGGTAAATAACATTATAGCTGACAAAATTACCACCGATTACCCAAGCTATGGCATAATTTCTACCCTGACAAGGGCATTTGCTGCCAAATGGTCGGGTTTTGTAGAGTTGCAGGGTTATAAGAGCGACTATTATGCTGACGTAATTGGACGTGTTGGCGCTGCTTACCTGCTAAACGACAATATGCAGCTTGATGCATCTATAAGTAAAAACTTCAAGAATACTCCATCTATATTATATGGTGGTGTGGGCTTCTCATGGCGTTTTGATGCCGACTACAGGGATATATTACTTCCAGGTAAGGCCGATGCCGAGAAAGACCAAAGTGACATGGACAAGAAGATGAAAAAGCAAAAAGAGAAGCAGGAAAAAGAAAGACTTGATAACGTACTACCCGAAGGAGAATAATAAAATGATAACGATTAAAGAAGCTAAGACCAGGAAAGAACTGAAAGATTTTGTAAAGTTCTCTTTTGAGTTGTATAAAGACAATCCGTACTGGATACCACCTATTATAAACGAAGAGCTTGACAGTTTTGATAAAACTAAAAACCCTGCTTTTGAGCATGCCGACGCTAAATTTTACCTTGCTTACAAAGATGGTAAGATAGTTGGTAAAACAGCTGCCATTGTTAACTGGCAGGAAATAAACGAGCAGCAGAAAAAGAAAGTACGTTTTGGCTGGTTTGATGTTATTAATGACATTGAAGTTACCAAAGCCCTGCTTGAAAAAGTATACGAACTGGGTCGCGAACACAACCTTGAATATGTAGAGGGACCAATGGGTTTTTCTAATCTGGATAAAGTAGGCGTGCTTATTGAAGGTTTTGACCAGATGGGCAACATGATAACCTGGTACAGTCACCCCTACTACAAAGAGCATTTTGAGAAGCTTGGCTATGTAAAAGAGAAGGAATATATCGAAAGTATTTTCAGCTTTAGTAATGTACATCCTACTGTATTTGAGAAAGCTGCAGACCTGGTTAAAAGGCGTTACGGACTTAAAGCTCTCGACTTTAAGACTACAGCAGATGTTATGCCACATGTAGACAAAATGTTTGACCTTTTTAATGATTCATACAAAGACCTATCTTCTTTTGTTGCTATTACAGATGTTCAGAAAGAGTATTTTAAAAAGAAGTACATCAGCTTTATCAATCCTGAATATATTAAGTTCGTAGAAGATAAAGACCACAAGCTGGTTGCTTTTAGCATTGTTATGCCTTCGTTTTCGGAAGCATTAAAGAAGGCGAACGGAAAACTATTCCCTTTTGGATTCCTTCACCTTTTAAAGGCCAGAAAGAAGAGCAAGGACGTTGTTTTCTATTTGATTGGTGTTGACCCGGAATATCAGAATAAAGGCGTTACAGCTATTATATTCGAAGAGTATTTTAAAGTATTTACAGAAAATAAGATAGAGAACTGCATACGTACGCCCGAACTGGAAGATAACCACGCGATACAAAACCTTTGGAAACACTTTGACCCAAAAGTTAACAAACGCAGAAGGACATACAGGAAAGATTTATAATAAATCCTTGTCAATATAAAACTCCGGAACCGTAAGGTTTCGGAGTTTTTTTATAGCTATACCGACCAATAAAAAAAGCCCACGCAATGCGTGGGCTTCAATACTATATATAAACTGCTTATTGAGCAGAAACGTCTACTTTAGTTTGTGCAGCGATTTCTTTGTACGTACCGTTTTCTAATTTAGTACGGATAGCCTCATATGCAGCAAGGGTCTCATCGATATCTGCAATAGTGTGTGTAGCTGTAGGTATCATCCTTAAAAGAATAATTCCTTTAGGTATTACCGGATACACAACAATTGAAAGGAATATACTGTAATTCTCTCTAAGGTCGTTAACCATTACCATCGCTTCAGGAATACTTCCTTCAAGGTAAACCGGAGTAACACAAGTGTTAGTATCACCAATATTAAAACCTTTAGCTTTAAGTCCGTTTTGCAGGTAATCTACATTCTCCCAAAGTTTATCTTTAAGCTCCGGAGTAGTTTTAAGCAACTCAAGACGTTTAAGTGCTCCTTTTACCAATAGCATCGGAAGCGCTTTAGCAAACATCTGAGAACGAAGGTTGTATTTAAGGAAGTCGATAATATCTTTATCAGCCGCCACAAATGCGCCTATACTAGCCATAGATTTTGCGAACGTAGAGAAGTAAACATCAATACCGTCCTGGCATTCCTGCTCCTCACCTGCTCCTGCACCTGTTTTACCAAGTGTACCAAAACCATGTGCATCATCTACTAATAGCCTGAAATTATATTTTTCTTTAAGGGCAACGATCTCTTTAAGTTTACCCTGCTGGCCTCTCATACCAAAAACACCTTCGGTAATAACAAGGATACCACCACCGGTAGTTTCAGCCATGTTTGTAGCGCGCTCAAGGTTTTTCTCAAGGCTCTCTACATCGTTATGTTTGTATGTAAAACGTTTACCCATATGAAGACGCACACCATCAATAATACAAGCATGAGAATCTACATCATAAACAATTACGTCGTTTTTAGAAACAAGGGCATCAATAGTAGATACCATTCCCTGGTAACCGAAGTTTAATAGGTAAGCTGATTCTTTTTGTACAAAAGACGCCAGTTCCTGCTCCAGTTTTTCGTGCCATGAAGTATGGCCGCTCATCATCCTCGCTCCCATTGGGTAAGCCGCACCATATTCGGCAGCAGCCTCAGCATCAACTTTACGAACTTCAGGGTGGTTAGCCAATCCTAAATAATCGTTTATACTCCAGTTAATAACCTCTTTACCGTGAAACTGCATCCTGTTTGCCAGAGGGCCTTCCAGTTTAGGAAAAACGAAATACCCTTCAGCCTGAGAAGCCCACATTCCTAAAGGGCCTTTATTTTTCTGTATTCTTTCAAAAAGATCTTTTACCATAATTCAAGTTTTGTGCTTTTAAAAAACGCACCAAAAGTAATTATTAAATCGGTCACATCATAATAATTTTTAACAATCAATATAATAATTGCACAACAGCTAAAACAATTCTAAAAATTAAATATATATTTGAAAAAAGTTACACAAATTTAAGCCGAAAACGGTTTGGGCACAGCAAAAATTGTCTGGATAATAGGTTCTACATGCGGTATAGTAGTACTGTGCATCAGCTTGTTTGTACCCTACGACACTGTTCTTACTATTACACCAACATGCTATAGTGTAAAGCAATTTGGTGAAGAATGTTTTATGTGCGGCTCCACACGTAGTTTCCTTCAGTTATCGGCAGGAAATTTTAAGGAAGGAATAGCACTCAACCGCCTTGCAGCCCTACTCTATTTAATAACAGCAATCAATACAATACTTTTTATAACCTATTTTACAATCATCAATCTAAAACAACAATCAAAATGAAACAGGCCAGCTTAATTATTGGAATCTTCGCCATCGTAGGAATGTGCATAGGGTTTATCCCCTGCCTCGGATGGTTCAACTGGTTCAATATACCACTTGCAATTGTCGGTATTATACTTGGCGCATTAGCCTACAATGAGCAGCGAAATATTGAATACAGATATGACGACCCAATGATACGCCGAAACAACGATGTGCCAATCGGACTGATACTTTGTAGTGTTGCCTTTGTATTCGGAGCTTTCAGACTTGTAATTGGCCTTGGCGTTTTTTAATATCAAATACCTATATTTTAATGAAACTCGTTTTTGCATCCAATAATAAGAATAAGATCCAGGAAATAAAGCATCAGCTTCCTGCCGAGATAGAATTATTAAGCCTTGAAGACATAGGTTGTCATGAAGAAATTCCTGAAACCGCAGACACTATAAAAGGTAATGCCATCCTTAAAGCAGACTATGTTACCAAAAACTATGGCTATGATTGCTTTGCAGATGACACCGGACTTGAAGTTAACGCACTTAACGGTGCTCCGGGTGTATATTCTGCCCGCTATGCCGGCGAACAGAAGAATGCTGACGATAATATGAACAAATTGCTTACCGAACTGGACGGAAAAACCAACCGTGAGGCGCGCTTTAAAACAGTGATTGCATTAAATCTTAACGGAGAACAGCATCTTTTTACGGGAATTGTAGACGGAAACATTACTACAGAAAAGACAGGAAACGAAGGTTTTGGCTATGATCCTGTATTTAAACCTGAAGGTTTAGGTGTTACTTTTGCGCAGATTTCACTCGGCGAAAAGGCGCTCCTAAGTCATCGTGGAAGGGCTGTGAAGCAGCTTATCGACTTCCTTAAAAGTTAACTTTCTGATTTTCAAATATATTTATTAAAATAAAACTATAAACTGTATTAGTTTATCTCGCTAATAAACAGTACCTTTGCACCTATTTTAAAAATATATATGAACAAATTTGAACAATTAGGATTGAATGAATCGCTTCTGAAGGCGATAGCCGATCTAGGATTTGAAAATCCGTCAGAAGTACAGGAGAAAGCGATTCCCCTATTATTGGAAAAAGACACAGATATAGTAGCGTTAGCCCAGACGGGTACAGGGAAAACCGCTGCTTTTGGTTTTCCGCTTATCCAAAAAATAGATCCTGAAAACAGGAACACACAGGCGCTTATCTTATCGCCGACACGTGAGCTTTGCTTACAGATTACAAACGAAATTAAGCTTTACTCTAAGTACATCAAAGGCATCAACACTGTTGCTGTGTATGGTGGAGCAAGCATTACAGAACAAGCAAGAGACATTAAACGTGGTGCACAAATTATTGTTGCTACACCGGGTAGGATGCAGGACATGATTAACCGTGGACTTGTAGATGTGTCTAAAATTGATTTCTGTATTCTTGATGAGGCAGATGAAATGCTTAACATGGGATTCTATGATGATATCGTAAACATATTATCTACATCTCCAGACGATAAGAGCACATGGTTATTCTCAGCTACTATGCCGCAGGAAGTTGCACGTATCGCTAAAGAATTCATGAGAAAGCCGCTTGAAATTACAGTAGGCCACAAAAACTCCGGTTCATCTACGGTATCTCACGAATTTTACCTTGTAAATGCACGTGACCGTTATGAAGCACTTAAGCGTCTTGCTGACTCTAATCCGGACATTTTCTCGGTTGTATTTTGCCGTACTAAAAGAGACACTCAGGCAGTTGCCGAAAAACTTATTGAAGACGGATACAACGCAGCAGCACTTCACGGTGACCTTTCTCAGGCACAGCGTGATTCTGTAATGAAATCGTTCCGTAATAGGCAGATACAAATGCTTGTTGCTACAGACGTTGCAGCAAGGGGTATTGACGTTGACAACATTACACACGTTGTTAACTATCAGCTTCCTGACGAGATTGAAACATACAACCACCGTAGTGGACGTACAGGCCGTGCAGGTAAATTAGGTACATCTATCGTAATTATCACTAAAAGTGAATTACGTAAAATATCTGCTATTGAAAGGATCATCCAGCAAAAATTCCAGGAAAAGACAATTCCTTCAGGAATGGAGATCTGCGAAATTCAGCTTTTCCACTTAGCAAACAGAATTAAAGACGTTGAAATTGACCACGAAATCGACTCTTACCTTCCTGCTATCTATGAAGTAATGAAAGATCTTACGAAAGAAGAGCTTATCAAGAAAATGGTATCAGTAGAATTTAACCGTTTCATCAACTACTACAAGAAAAACCGTGACCTTTCTGCACAATCTGCAGGAGACAGGGCAGACAGAGGTGTTTCAAGAGGTAATGATGGCGCTACGCGTTATTTCATTAATATAGGATCAAGAGACAATTATGACTGGATGAGCCTTAAGGATTTCCTTCGTGACACTCTTGGACTTGGACGTGACGATGTGTTTAAAGTGGATGTAAAAGAAGGTTTCTCTTTCTTTAATACAGATGCTGAACACAGCGAAAAAGTACTTGACATATTAAACAGCTTCCAGATGGATGGCCGTAGAATTAATGTTGAGATCTCTAAAAACGACGGAAGAGACAACAATGGCGGACGCAGAGACCACAACAACAGAGGCGGCGGTGGCGGATTTAGAGGAAACTCTGACCGTGGCGGAAGCTCTGACCGTGGTGGAAGAGGCGGAGAAAGAAGAGGCGAATCATCATCATTTGGTGGTGGAAGAAGCGGCGCAAGAAGTGCAGGTTCAGGATCCGGAGCAGGAAGCAGCCGTCCTCCAAGAAGAGGGGACTCTAACCGTGATTCTTCAGCTTCAAGAGAAAGAAGACCAAGAAGAAGCTAAATAAAGCTAGATTATAAACTTGTTTAAGATTTTTTGCTTCAGTCAAAAAAAATTAAACAAGTTCACATACTAACTACAAAATATCCCGTTTGTTTATTACTTTTACAAAACATAAACATTCAATGAGATATTTTGTAGTTTTTTTATTGGCTTTACTTTCGTTAAGCACCTATGCGCAGGACGCACCGGCTCCTGATAAGATTTCTGGCATCATTATTAATGAAGCCACCTTACAGCCTGTGTCTAATGCCAGCATCATAAACATTAACCGTGTAAAAGCTACAGTTACCGATAATCGTGGTAATTTCAGCATTGAAGCCGCTGCAAACGATACGCTACACGTTTCACTTGTAGGCTATCAGGCCATTAAAGTCCGCGTATCTGCCGACTGGATACGATTTAAAAACGTTACAAAAATTGAACTTACCGAAAGGGCTTATACCCTTGAGGAAGTTATCATCTCCAAATACAATCTTACGGGCTACCTTCAGATCGACTCTAAACTGGCTCCCGTAAGAGAGAACTACCGTTACGCGATATCAGGATTACCGCAAGGCTACGAAGGCGGCGGAAGCAGCTCATTTAAAAAGATTATCAGCTCGGTATTTAACCCGGCAGATTTACTACATAATATATTCGGAAAAAAGCCAACAGAAATGCGTAGGCTTAGAGAAATGAAAAAAGACGACACTGTTCGTAATGCACTGGCCGAAAAATACGACCGTGAAACACTTGCTGCATTACTTGGCGTTAATAAAAAAGACATAGCCGATATTTTAGAGCGTTGTAATTACTCCGAAGAATTCATAAAAAACTCTAACGACCTCCAGATTATGGATGCCATAAGCGGATGTTATGAAGAATATAAAGCTACAAACAGGAACTAAGTTCCTGTTTTTTTTATTTAATCGGTAAGGTATCTTTCGGTTATAAAATCAATATCCTTAATCGATTTTCGCGCCCAGTCGATGCGCTTTTCCAAAATCTCTTCGGCAGTAAGCTGCCACTGAATATCAGAACTCCTCAATTTACTAGTCAGATTTTGTATAATAATAGCGGCCGATGACGACACATTGATACTCTCAGTAAACCCAAACATCGGTATCTTTAAAAAGCCATCAGCCTGGCTTAAAACTTCCTCTGAAAGCCCAAGACGCTCTGTACCAAAAAACAATGCAGCAGGCTGCGAAATATCAAAATCTTCCAACAGGCACGATTCTTCATGTGGCGAGGTAGCTATAATTCTATAGCCTTTAGCTTTTAAGTCGGATATACAATCGCCTATAGCATTATAACGATTTACGTCTACCCATTTCTGGGCTCCCATAGCAATTTCTTTGTCAATTGTTTTTCCGTACTTCTCCTCTATTACATTCAACTCCTGTATACCGAAGATCTCGCAGCTACGCATAACCGCACTGGTATTATGAAGCTGGAAAAGATCTTCTATAGCAACCGTAAAATGCTTTGTACGTTGCGATAGCACAGTTAGGAACTTATCCCTTCGGTTTTCTGTAATAATGGTTTCTAGATAATTAAGATAGTTTATATCGAAAGTATTTTTCATGGACTCAGTTTGCCGTTTAAAATTTTTATATATTAGGGGTACCTAAACCAACCATAATATAAATGACACAGGAAGAATTACTGGAGCAAATCTACAAAAAAGACAGCAATGCTTTCAACTCGCTGTACAACATGTATTCAAAAAGCCTTTATGGGGTAATCTTTAATCTGATAAAAAACAAAGAAGAATCTGAAGATGTGCTTCAGGAAGTTTTTATTAAGATCTGGAAAAATATAGATTCCTACAACGATACAAAAGGGCGTTTTTTTACCTGGATACTTAATATTGCGAGAAATTCAGCCATTGATAAATTGAGATCTAAAGATCATAATAAGAATTTAAAAAACCTCTCCGTTGATAATTTCGTACATATCCTTGACCACAATGCCACGGTAGTCAATAAGATAGATGCCATTGGTATTCGTGAGTTTGTAAAGAAACTTAAACCTACCTGCGTACGCATTATCGAGTTATTATTTTTCAAAGGCTACACCCAACAGGAAGCCTCGGATGAACTCGCTATACCCTTAGGTACGGTAAAGACACAAAACAGGAATTGCATTAAGGATTTAAGAACGATATTAGAAGTATAATGAACAGAGAGTATATTGAATCGGGCATTTTAGAACTTTATGTCTTTGGTGTAACAACCGAAGAAGAAAATAAAGAGGTGCAGGATATGGCCAGGCAACATGAGGATGTTCAGGCCGAGATCCTTTCTATAGAAAAAGCCGTAATAGACCTATCTTACGCCGTATCTCCGGATCTTTCGCCGGAAGTATACCATAGGGTACGCATGCAGCTTATAGAAAAACATTCGGGCGTGGTGCAAATGGAATCGCGCAAAAGCAGCACAGCATCGTATCTTGGATGGGCAGCAGCAGTTATATTCCTTTTCGGCATAGGCGCGCAGTACTATATGTATAACCAGGAAACACAGGAGGCACAATCGGCGTCGGCTGCACAGCGCAATAAATACGAGCAGATGGTAGCCAGCCTGACTAAGGACAATACACAGAGTGAAAAAGCATTAAGCGTTATTCGTGCTAAAAACAGCAGCGTGGTTACACTTGCAGGACAGGAAGCAGCACCTGATGCTTACGCAAAAATGTACGTAAACAACGATAAGAAAGAAATTTACGTTGATATAGCAGGTCTTCCCGCAGCTCCTGAAGGTAAGGTATATCAGGTTTGGGCGATAATGCTCGACCCGCTTACCCCAACGAGTATAGGTGTACTTGATAAAAACAAAGTAGCCGACAGCAAAGGCATTATAGCAGTAGACAACTTTAACGGCGCACAAGCCTTTGGTATTACCCTTGAGCCTGCAGGCGGAAGTCCGTCACCTACAATGGAAATGCTTTATACTTTAGGAAAAGTATAATTTAAAAATGATATTCTGAAGCAGATAACTTCTGATTTTGAAATCAGTACAACATACAATTTAAAAAGTGCACTTTGTGAAATATCTTAGTGCACTTTTTTTTACATTCTGACCCCGTTTTTACAGTACAGACTTAGCATTGCTACGTCTATGTAATTAATACGATTGTGAAATTCCATTATAACCAATTTTAATTTATTTTTGAAAATGCAGACGTAGCAGTGCTACGTCTCTACAAAAACTAAATTGATTTTAAAATGAAAAAACTGGTAATACTTTCAGGCGCCGGCATGAGTGCCGAAAGCGGCATTAAAACCTTTCGCGACGCCGGAGGACTTTGGGAAGGCCATGATGTTATGGAAGTTGCATCACCCGAAGGCTGGCGCAAAAACCAGGCTCTGGTACTGGATTTTTACAATAAACGTCGCCAGCAGCTGTTTGAAGTGCAACCCAACCGGGGACACATAATTGCTGCCGAACTTGAAAAAGACTTTAATGTACACATAATTACCCAAAACGTAGATGACCTGCACGAACGCGCGGGTAGCACCAACGTTTTACACCTGCATGGCGAACTCCTTAAAGCCCGCAGCATTCACAACGAATTTGATATTGTAGACTGGAAAACCGATATAAATACAGGCGATCTGCATACCGACGGACATCAGTTGCGCCCGCATATTGTGTGGTTTGGCGAGGCTGTTCCGGCAATTGCCGATGCCATAGACATCATTGAAGATGCCGACTATGTAATTATTGTTGGCACATCCATGCAGGTATACCCCGCAGCAGGGTTAATTGAATATGCCCAACGTAACACTCTGTTATTTTACGTCGACCCCAACCCGGCAAGCATTCCTAACTTAAAGAATCCACTGGAAGTTATTCCTATGACTGCCAGCGAAGGCATGGCAGTGGTGAGGGAAAGATTGAGAGCATTTTAAAAATTGCATAACTACTTATTTTACTACTTTATTCATCCAGATATTTATTAATCAACTTTTTAAGATCCTTACTGCAACGGGGAGCATTAGCTTCAACAAGTTTTCCTTGCTTATCTATTATCATATATCTTGGTATAGCCTGCACGGTTTGCCCCTTTAATATTTTAGATCCTTTAGCCTGACTGCTTATTAAATTATACACGCTAGATATTCCTTCCTCTTCGATTGCCTGTTTCCATTTTGCTTCATCTATATCAAGGGAAATGTAAACATAAACCACACCCTTCCCCTCAAAACTCTTTTTAAACTTTGGTAGTTTCATTAGTTCCTCACGGCAGGGTTTGCACCAGCTCGCCCAAAAGTCGACAAGTATTACTTTGCCTTTGTTCTCGTGGGCAATCTGGTATAAATTTTTAGGTTCGGATGTAAATCCGATCAGGAAAAATAACAGGAATGGTAAAATAAAAAGTTTTTTTTATAATTGTACGGTTAGGTTGGTTAAAACAAACGTTAAAATATACAACGCAGGGCATAAAAACTTATTTTAAGAGCTGTTCTTATTTTTGAATTAGGCCTTAAAAGATTATATTTGCGGAAATACCATTTTTTAGCAAATAAAACAAATGCAACAACTATCTGAACTTAATGCCATATCGCCGATAGACGGCCGGTACAGGAGCAAAACGGCAGCGTTGTCAGGCTATTTCTCTGAAGAAGCACTGATTAAATACCGCGTGCTGGTAGAAATTGAATATTTTATCGCCCTGTGCGAACTGCCTTTACCGCAGCTTGCAGGTGTAGATAAAAGCACATTTGGACCGCTTCGCGACCTTTACAAAAATTTTTCGAGTGATGATGCGCTTCAGATAAAAGAAATCGAGAAAACGACCAACCACGATGTTAAAGCCGTGGAATATTTTATAAAAGCAGGATTTGATAAACTTGGGCTTAACGAGTACAAAGAATTTATTCACTTTGGGCTTACATCTCAGGACATCAACAACACTGCGATACCGCTTTCTACCAAAGAAGCGTTTGAAAACGTATACATGCCATCGCTTATAGCTGTTATCTCTAAACTGAAAGAGCTTAGCGTAGAATGGAAAGACATACCAATGCTTGCCCGTACTCACGGACAGCCCGCTTCTCCTACCCGTCTTGGTAAAGAGATACTAGTATTTGTAGAGCGTCTTGAAGAGCAGTTACGCCTTCTGTTTATGGTTCCTTTTGCTGCCAAATTTGGTGGTGCTACAGGTAACTTTAACGCACACTTTATTGCTTATCCTAAAAACGACTGGAGAAAATTTGGTAACGATTTCGTAGAAGGCACACTTGGGCTTAGGCATTCGTTCCCAACTACTCAAATTGAGCATTACGACCACTTTGCAGCATTTTTTGATGCCCTTAAGCGCATCAATACCATCCTTATTGACCTTGACAGGGATATCTGGACATATGTGTCTATGGATTACTTCAAGCAAAAAATTAAAGAAGGCGAAATAGGTTCATCGGCAATGCCACACAAGGTTAACCCAATTGACTTTGAAAACTCTGAAGGTAACTTAGGTATTGCTAACGCTATATTCGAACACCTTTCTGCCAAGCTGCCTGTATCAAGATTACAGCGCGACCTTACAGACAGTACCGTTCTAAGAAATATCGGTGTACCAATGGGCCATACCATCATTTCGTTTGAGGCTACACTTAAAGGGCTTAACAAACTATTGCTTAACGAAGATAAGTTTGCAGAAGACCTTGAAAGGAACTGGGCTGTTGTAGCCGAGGCTATACAGACCATACTTCGCCGTGAGGCTTATCCTAACCCTTATGAGGCACTTAAAGACCTCACAAGGACGAATACGGTTATCAACAAGGAGTCGATGCACGCCTTTATTGGTAACTTAAATGTTAGCGACGAAATTAAAGAAGAATTATTACAGATAACCCCTGGTAACTATCTTGGGATCTCACCCTAATTTATAGAATATGTTAGACAGTAACACAGCAGCCGAGACATCACATCACCTGTATCCGCTAATTGGGGATTTAGGTTTGATATTAATGACAGCCGGCGTTGCTGTGTTATTGTTTAAAAAAATAAGGCAGCCCCTTGTTTTGGGCTACCTGATAGCCGGTTTCTTAGCCGGTCCGCACTTTCATTTTTTCCCTTCGGTAAAAGACACTCACAATGTAGAAGTCTGGGCAGAAATTGGGGTAATTATCCTCTTATTTAGCTTAGGACTCGAATTCAGCTTTAAAAAGCTTATGAAGGTGGGAGGTTCGGCATCTATTACCGCCGCCACCCAGATTACCTGTATGATAGGCCTCGGCTATCTTACCGGTCAGCTCCTCGGCTGGTCACAAATGGACAGCATCTTTCTGGGTGCTATACTCTCCATATCATCAACAACTATTATTATCCGTGCTTTTGAAGAACTCGGCGTTAAAAGCCAAAAGTTTGCAGGCATTGTTTTCGGTACGCTTATCGTAGAAGACATTGTAGCCATATTGCTGCTTGTATTGCTTTCTACCATAGCGGTAAGCCAGCAGTTCTCGGGTATAGAGTTACTGGAATCGGCATTGAAACTGGTTTTTTTCCTCATATTATGGTTTGTGTCAGGTATATTCTTTATCCCTACACTGCTCAGGAAAGCCAAAAATCTACTTAACGACGAAACCATGCTTATCGTTTCGCTGGCGTTATGCCTTATGATGGTTATACTGGCTACAAAAGCAGGCTTCTCTCCTGCCCTTGGTGCTTTCATCATGGGGTCTATTATTGCCGAAACAACTAAAGCAGAACGCATAGAACACCTTGTAAAACCTGTAAAAGATTTATTCGGGGCTGTATTCTTTGTATCGGTGGGTATGCTAATTAACCCTGATACACTTGCAGAATACTGGCTTCCTGTACTTATAATTACAATGGTAACAATAGTTGGTAAATCAATGTCTACCACTCTGGGATCATTAATATCAGGACAACCTTTAAAACAATCGGTACAGGCAGGTGTGAGCCTTGCACAGATAGGTGAATTCTCTTTTATTATCGCCACACTGGGTACATCGCTAAAAGTAACTAGCGAATTTCTCTACCCCATTATCGTAGCAATTTCTGCGGTGACAACCTTTACAACGCCTTTCCTTATAAAATCCTCAGGAACAATTTATAAAGTACTTGAAAAGATACTTCCGGAACGCGTATTGAAAAAAATTGAAGATTACAGCTATAGTACACAGACTATTAAATCTGAAAGCAGCTGGAAAATATTCCTTAAAGCTAACGTTACCCAAATCGTTATTCACTCGGTGATAATACTTGGCGTAATATTACTGGCGTCGAATTACATTATACCGGATTCAGGCGATTCACAATGGGATCATATCCTTATCACCGGTATTATGTTCGTGATAATATCGCCTTTCCTTTGGGCTCTTGCCCTGCGAAGGGTCGCCGCTAAAGCAATGGAAGATATCAGAAGAAACAGGAAGTATAGAGGTCCTGTAACCTTCATTTTGTTTATAAGGATATGCCTGGCACTATTTTACCTGGGATTACTGTTGAACAGCTTCCTATCGCCAATTGTAGCACTATCTGCACTGGCCATTATGATTATTGCGGGTATAGCATTCCCTAAAAAACTGCAACAGGTATATTACTATCTTGAAAATCACTTTATAAAGAACCTTAACAGCAGGGAGATATCCGAAAGAATACGCAAAAAGAGCGAGCTTACCCCGTGGGATGGACACATGGCAATTTTTGAAATTCCGTCAGAAAGCAATATAGCAGGTAAAACACTGAATGACTTACAGCTACGGGAAGAAATAGGCATCAATATCGCCATTATAAAACGTGGTGAAAAGACTATAAATGTCCCGCCCCGTAATGAGGTAGTATATCCTAAAGATATTTTATATGTTATTGGAACGGATGAACAGATAAAAGTGTTTGAAAGTTACCTTGACAAAAGCCGTGAAACCGCTACTCCAACTGCTTCGGAAGTTGTACTTCAGAAGATACTGCTTACCAGCGATGCTATTGTTGGTAAAAGTATAAGGGATGCACAGCTTAGGGAAAAAACCAACGGACTTGTAGTTGGTATTGAGCGTAATAACGAACGAATACTAAACCCTGAATCGCACACGCTCCTAAAAAAGAACGATATTGTATGGCTTGTTGGCGACAAGCAATTAATAAACCAGTATTGTAAATAGTATGAATGTATGGCGAATAAGATATTAATCATTTTTGCACACCCATTGTTTGAGAAATCAAACGCTAATACTGCGCTTGTAAACAGCATACCCAATTCGCCTAATATCACTTTTCACGACCTGTACCAGGAATATCCTGATTTTGACATTGATATGAAACGCGAACAGGAACTGCTAATGCTTCATGACATTGTTGTCTGGCATCATCCCATGTATTGGTACAGCTGCCCACCGCTTTTAAAGCAGTGGATAGACATTGTACTGGAACACGGCTGGGCATACGGTAAAGAAGGTTTTGCGCTTAAAGGCAAACTTTTGCTACAAGCCATTACTACGGGTGGAAAAAAAGAGAATTACAGCCCAATGGGCCGCGAACACTTTACCATACCTCAGCTGTTAGAGCCTTTCTGCCAGACGGCGAAAGTATGCAACATGATATACCTGCCGCCTTTTGTTATACATGGCACACACGCCATGAACGAAGCAGGTTACAAAAAAAATGCTGACTTATACTCTCATGCGCTTCATTATCTAGAAAACCAGCCATTAAACGTTGCAGAGGTGGCGCAATTTCACTATTTTAACGACTGGCTTAAAACTAAACTGGTATAACACATGCAAGAAGGTTTCTTTTTCCAGGCTATAATATATCTTGCCGCAGCTGTTATATGCGTGCCTATTGCCAAAAAAATAGGCCTTAGCTCTATATTGGGCTATCTGTTTGCGGGAATCATCATCGGGCCGTATGTACTTGGCTTTATCGGTCAGGAGGGTCAGGACATCATGCACTTTGCCGAATTTGGCGTTATAATGATGCTATTCGTTATTGGATTAGAACTCGATCCTGATAAGTTTTGGCGCATGCGGCGACTCATTGTAGGTATGGGTATGCTGCAGGTAGTGGGTACTGCTGCCGTACTTTTCATAGCATGCTCCATAGTGTTGCGATGGGAGTGGCGCGCCACCCTTATCATATCGCTTGCGCTTACGTTATCATCCACCGCTATTGTAATGCAGACCTTAAAAGAAAAAGGGCTTACCAACACCTCTATGGGTCGTTCGTCTTTTAGCATACTCTTATTTCAGGATATAGCAGTGATCCCCATTATGGCAATATTGCCACTACTGGCACATGGCGCTATCGAGAACGAAGGCATTAATCAATCCCTTATAACCGACTTGGATGGATGGCTGCAAACTGTTATCGTACTGGGCACCATTGTTCTTGTCTATTTCAGCGGACGCTTTCTAATCGTTCCACTGTTACATATCGTTGCTAAGACAAGGTTACAGGAGTTGTTTACCGCTTCTGCACTGCTTTTGGTAATGGGTGTATCGTACGTTATGCAGATCGTTGGGTTAAGCCCGGCACTGGGTGCGTTCATGGCTGGACTTGTATTAGCCAACAGCGAATTTAGGCATGAGCTTGAAGGTGATATAGCGCCGTTTAAAGGATTACTACTAGGATTGTTTTTTATAGGGGTTGGAGCCTCTATTAACTTTCAGCTTATCATGGCCGATCCAGCCTTTATTATAGTATTTACAACCATATTCAACAGTATAAAATTCTTTGTCCTGCTTGTTGTAGGGAAGATATACAAAAAGAGTTCCGACCAAAACCTACTCTTCTCCTTTGCATTAAGCCAGGCTGGGGAATTCGGTTTTGTAATATTAGGCTTTGCCATACAACTTAACCTTATTCAAAGCATTCTTGCCAACCAGATGATGGCTGTTATTGCCATTAGTATGATAGGTACGCCTTTCTTACTGCTTATCAACGAAAAGTGGATAGACCCCTACTTTGGCGTAAAGGAAAAACAATCGAAAAAGAAATTTGATAAGATAGACGAGCAGAATGATGTTATTATTGCCGGTTTCGGAAATTTCGGAAGCACAATTGTGCGTTTACTAAAAACCAATGGTATACTGGCTACCGTATTGGATATGGACTCTGATAGGGTTGATTCACTCCGAAAAATGGGCTTTAAGGTATATTATGGTGATGCCTCACGCCTTGAACTGCTAAAGGCAGCGGGTTGCGAGAACGCCAAACTATTTATAGCAGCGATAGATAACCCCCGTGTAAATCTTGAAGTAGTAGAAATGATCAAGAAACACTTCCCTAACCTTAAAATACTTGCCCGTGCCCGTAACCGAAGCGATGCGTTTGAATTGGTCGACATGGGTGTAAAAGATTTTTACAGAGAAAATATGTATAGTGCCGTTCATCTAGGTGTAGACGCCCTCGTAGAGATGGGACACAGGCGCTACACTGCCACAAGGCAGGGGCAGCGCTTTATAAAATACGACGAAGAGTCTATTTTAAGGCTGGCACAGAAAAGACACGATAAAAAAGCTTTCCTTATGTCTACCCTCGAAGAGATAGAACTACAGGAACAACTGCTTCGTAACGACTTATATGCGCAGCTTGGCGCTAACGATCATGCCTGGGAAAGTGCCGAACTTAAGAAGGAACAGCAAGGCGATGTAGATGCCGTTACTGACGATTTTTAAAAACTATAAAACGTAAAAAAGGCATAAGACCGAAGCTTTGCAGCTACTGACTTACGCCTTTTCATTTACTATGTATGTCTTCGGACTTCCGACCTTAGACTTTAAAACTTATCTTGAATAATTTGGAGCCTCTTTTGTTATTGTTACATTGTGAGGGTGGCTTTCTGCGATACCACTTGATGTAAGGCGAACAAAACGGCTGCTTTCCTGTAGTGTAGGGATGTCTTTAGCACCACAATATCCCATACCTGCACGAAGGCCTCCAACAAACTGAAGCATGCTTTCAAAAAGCTCTCCTTTGTAAGGTACACGCCCTACGATACCTTCCGGAACCAGTTTTTTAACATCGTCCTCAACATCCTGGAAGTAACGGTCTTTAGAACCTTCTTTCATAGCTTCTACAGAACCCATACCACGGTATGATTTGAATTTCCTTCCTTCGAAGATGATAGTTTCTCCCGGAGACTCTTTAGTACCGGCAAGAAGTGAGCCCAGCATTACACAGTCAGCTCCGGCAGCAAGTGCTTTAGGAATATCACCGGTATAACGGATACCACCATCTGCAATTACAGGAACACCTGTGCCTTTAAGGGCAGCAGCAACTTCAAGAACCGCAGAGAATTGAGGGAAACCAACACCTGCTACAACACGGGTTGTACAGATAGAACCCGGACCGATACCAACTTTTACAGCATCAGCACCATTTTCTGCAAGGTAAAGTGCAGCTTCCGGCGTTGCGATGTTACCAACAACAACGTCAAGTTCAGGAAACCTTGCTTTTACTTCTTTAAGAACAGTTACCACACCTTTAGTGTGTCCGTGAGCCGTATCAATAATAACAGCATCAACACCTGCATTTACAAGAGCTTCGGCACGCTGAACGGCATCGGCAGTAACCCCAAGGGCAGCTGCAACACGTAGCCTTCCGAATTTATCTTTGTTAGCAATAGGCTTTTGGGTAAGTTTTGTTATATCCCTGAAAGTGATCAGGCCAACCAGTTTATAATCTGCATTAACAACCGGTAATTTTTCGATTTTATTTTTCTGAAGAATACCCTCTGCAACCTGAAGCGTAGTACCTTCAGCAGCAGTAACAAGGTTTTCAGTTGTCATTACTTCAAGTATAGAGCGGTTGTTATCTTTTTCGAACCTAAGGTCACGGTTAGTAACAATACCTTTTAGTATACCATCTGCATCAACTACAGGAATACCACCAATACCATACTCGCGCATAACATTTTTAGCATCACCTACGTTAGAAGTTAAAGGAAGCGTTACAGGATCTATGATCATTCCTGACTCTGCCCTTTTTACTTTACGAACCTCAGTTGCCTGCTGCTCGATTGTCATATTTTTGTGTAAAACGCCTATTCCACCTTCGCGTGCCATAGCAATTGCCATCGCACTTTCGGTAACAGTATCCATAGCTGCAGATACAATAGGAACGTTTAGCGTTATGTTTCTTGAAAATTTAGACTGAATGCTAACTTCGCGTGGTAATATTTCGGAGTAGTTAGGAACTAGCAGAACATCATCGTAAGTAAGACCTTCGCCGATGATTTTATTAGTGTGTGCTTTCATGCTGCAATTTGTAGTTAAATTGCGTGCAAATATAACACTTTTTAACGTAATATAAAAATGGGTAAATGATATTATAAATTTATATTAATATAGACGTAGTTTATATTATTTTCGCAAACCATTTAATTAAACCTTTATGAATAATTTTAGGCACAAGCTTAAAGACATTCTTTTACGTCACATTTATGTTGCCATTGGAGTAACACTAGTCCATCTGCTGTTTTATTATTGCCTGGTTTTAAAATTTGAAATAAATATAAGAGATATAGCCAGTAAATACATTTTACCCGCAATGCTAACTATAGCGGCTGTCATTATATGGGTTTCTCCCGGTATTGAGAGACTCAAATTTAAAAATGAAAGGATTCGGGCTTTCTATTACCTGATATCAGTGTCCTCAACTTTTTGGTTATGCTTAGCAAGTGCAAACCTGCTTACGATAGTAATCAACAATAATATAATTATCGATAATGTTTCTGAAATTGGTACAAAACCTCATAGTATATATTATACTATCAGACATCATAATTTATCAAAAGATCATTTTGGATATAGTACACAAATAGAAAAACACAGGTCACGCAAAGGCCGCAAAGGATATACTTCTATAACAATTTATTGTGCACTTCCAATCTGTAATAACAACATGAAAATTAAAGATATAAGTAATTACAAATATTGGATAATGAATACTTTTAATATTCAAAAAAGCCTTAATGTAAAAACAGAAGATATTGATAATACTATTGCTGATTTTACAAATTGGCACAAAAGAGAATTTTTAAAAGCAACATACCAAATTAATCCCAACCATTTCGAAAGGATCAGATATCCCGAAGGTATTGACTATATGAGAAGTGCAATAAATAAAGTAACATCCCAAACACCAAAAAATCTAATTATCCTTAAACCCTGTTATTCAAACTTGCCTGAAAAAATTATTTATGTCAGACAAATTTTTATATCATTTTTTTCAGGCATCATAGTACTGTTCTTGCTTCTGGTTTTCCCAAAATACCGGGTTAATAAAATAGGGTTAGTCTAATCATAAGATTCCTCCTTCGTCGGAATGACACACCGCAAAAGACTGTGAACTGAGAATCGTAAACTCTTAATGAAACTCGCCGAAAAGTTTAGTTGCTTCGTTATAAGCACTTTCAAAACTTATTGGGTGCATATTAGTATCTGCTTTATTTGCTGTGAAATAAGACAGTAAACGTTCGGTAGGCATATTGCCTGTAAGATCATCTTTTGCCATTGGGCATCCGCCGAAACCTTGTATAGCACCGTCAAAACGTTTGCAGCCTGCTTTATAGGCAGCATCTACTTTTTCGAACCATTTATCGGGGGTGGTATGTAGGTGCGCTCCAAATTCAATACCGGGGTATTTAGGGATCAGGTTTGCAAAAAGGTAATCGATAACATCGGGTGTAGAGCTTCCTACGGTATCGCTTAGAGAAAGTATCTTCACGCCCATAGCAGCCAGTTTCTCTGTCCACTCTCCTACTATCTCTACATTCCAGGGGTCACCGTACGGATTACCAAAGCCCATAGAAAGATAAGCAACTACTTCTTTATTAGAAGAATCGGCGATGTTTAGAATTTCCTGAAGCGTAACTATAGATTCGGCGATAGTTTTATGGGTATTACGCATCTGGAAGTTCTCTGAAATAGAGAAAGGATAACCTAGATAACGTATTTCGGCATGCTGGGCAGCAAGCTGTGCACCCTGCGTATTGGCAATAATTGCCAGTAATTTACTTTGTGTTGAAGAAAGATCAAGACCTGCCAAAACCTCAGCCGTATCCTGCATTTGCGGAATAGCCTTTGGCGACACAAAACTGCCAAAATCGATAGTATCATACCCTATTCGTAAAAGCGACTGGATATAATCTATTTTTTTCTTTGTAGGTATAAATGCCTTAATGCCTTGCATAGCATCTCTCGGACATTCTATAATTTTAATCTTTTCCATAAAGGTTCAAAGATAATAAGATTTGGCTGTTCACGAAAACGTTTTCTTTAAGGAGTTGCTTAGTTTCTTAGGAACTCAGGTACTGAGGTCTCCCCTGCACCAATCTATTTCCAACTTAAAACCTAAAAATTCAACAACTTAGCAACTAAGAACCTTTTAAGAGGCGCTTATTAATATCCTTTATTAAGCCGGGACCTTCGTAAATAAAACCTGTATATAACTGAATAAGGCTTGCACCTGCTTCAAGTTTCTCTATAGCATCTTCGGGAGTATGTATACCTCCTACTCCAATAATGGGGAATGATTTATTACTCTTCTCTGAAAGAAAACGGATAACCTCTGTAGACCGCTTAGTAAGCGGTTTACCACTTAATCCTCCGGTTTCGTTTTTATCGGGAGATATAAGTCCTTCACGTGATATTGTTGTGTTGGTAGCAATAACGCCTGCAATTTTAGTCGTATTTACAATATCGATAATATCAAGCAACTGATCGTCGGTTAAATCAGGAGCAATTTTTAATAGTATCGGTTTTTGCTTTGGCTTTGCAGCGTTTTTATCCTGTAACGTTTGTAACAGCCTTGTCAGCGGTTCTTTATCCTGTAGTTCGCGTAGGTTTGGCGTATTAGGCGAGCTGACGTTCACCACAAAATAATCTACATGGTCATAAAGTGCATCAAAACAAATCTCGTAATCGCTTACTGCATCTTCGTTTGGCGTAACCTTGTTCTTACCTATATTACCACCTATCAGCACATGGCCTTTGCCTTTAGGATTCTTTTTAAGGCGCTCTACAGCGGCTTCAACGCCACCATTATTAAAGCCCATACGGTTAATAATAGCACTATCCTGCCTAAGCCTGAACGATCTTTTTTTAGGGTTACCATCCTGCGCTTTTGGAGTAAGTGTACCAATCTCTATAAAACCAAATCCAAGATCTGAAAACTCTTTAAACATCTTCGCATCTTTATCCATACCTGCAGCAAGGCCCACAGGATTTTTGAATTTAAGTCCGAATACCTCACGCTCAAGACGCGGATCTTTTACTTCGTAGATAGACCTGAACAACGCGGGAAACCCCGGAATGCTATCTAAAAATCGTATCGACGAAAATGTAAAATGATGTATTTTTTCCGGATCAAAACGGAACAGTATCGGCCTTATTAAGGATTTGTACATAGGAGATGGTTTGGGTGCAAATTTAATACTATACTCGAAATATTACATTATAATTAAAATTAAACTATAAAAAGTTACATAAACTTGATATTACCTTGCATATGTCAATTCATGCTTTCAAAAATCTGAAACAAACCCGGAAAAACCTCATAGATAATTCTTACATTTAATATTCTATTCGTCCGCGTACAAATTATGCAGAAGAGATAATTAAAAAATGTATCAGCAAGAAATAATATGATTCTAAAAGATATTTTCACAAACCTTGTAAGTAAGTATTCGCAGAAGGATATTTCTGAAAAATTATGGCTTGACGTTGAAAAGCACTATTCGCTACCTAAAAGATACTATCATACATTACAACATTTAGAAAACCTGTATACCCAACTGGAATCCTGCCGGGAACAGATTACCGACCTGGACACTGTATTGTTTTCATTATTCTACCATGACATTATTTATAAAGCCACGTCAAAAGATAATGAGGAAAAAAGTGCCCTTATGGCTATAAAAGTGCTTCAGGAAATTAATTATCCTAAAGAAAAGATACGGCTTTGCGGAGAACAGATACTGGTTACTAAGGATCATACAGTTAGCACTGATAACGACACTAATCTTTTTACCGATGCCGACCTTTCTATTCTTGGCAGCGATTGGAATTCATACTTTGACTACAGCAATCAGGTTAGAAAGGAATATGCCATCTACCCTGATTTTATGTACAACCCCGGAAGAATAAAAGTAATACAGCATTTTCTTGGTATGGAATCTATATTCAAAACAACGCACTTTAAACATAAGTTCGAAAAACAGGCACGTGAAAATTTAATGAAGGAACTTGAACTTCTTAAATAAATTTTAACACCCGTTTAATTATCTTTGGTTAAGGCTCCAACCGAAAAATCAACTTACTATGTCTGGCAGAAAAGACACAAACACCATTCCTGATTTCCTCACTTCAGAAGGCGAGTTAGGCGAAATGATTCGCAACTTTAATTGGGCTTCCACTTCGCTTGGCCCCATATCGCAATGGCCGCAGAGTTTAAAGACGACCATCAACTTAATGCTGAACTCCAAAAACCCGATATGGATTGGATGGGGCTCGGAAAATACTTTTCTATATAACGATGCTTACATCGACGTTCTGGGTATAGATAAGCACGATTGGGCACTGGGGCAGCCTGCATCTGTTGTATGGGAAGAAATATGGGATATTTGCGGACCTTTATCAGACAAGGTTTATAATGAAAGCCTATCTACCAATAATGATGATGTGCAGCTTTTCATGCAAAGGGGCGATTTTTTGGAAGAAGTTTTTTACTCTTTCTCGTACAGCCCTATATTTGATGAATTCGGAAAAGTGGCCGGACTTTTTTGTCCCAATTTTGAAACAACAGCTAAACTACTCAACGCGAGGCGAAGCCGCACACTGTCTGAACTTGCTGCAAAATCGCTCATAGAAAAAACCATTGAGGCTGCGTTTGCATCTGCCGTAGCGACACTGGAAAAAAACAAAGAAGACGTACCATTTGCGCTGTTCTACCTTCTCGACGGATCAGGAAAAAAATCCTCACTAGTGCAACATGCAGGTATAGAATTAGAAACAATTTCAATATTCCCGGCTCAGTTTAAAATAACTGATAGCAACAGTTTATCGGAAGTTTTAAAAACCGGGAAACCACAGATAATAAGCCTTAAAGAAAACCCAAATCTTATAATAGGACAGGCAGGCAAGCCGGTTAATAACGCAATTGCATTATTACTTACAACCACAGTAGGCAAACCTGCCGGTGTTTTAGTATGCGGTATTAACCCTACCCGAAGACTGGATAATGATTATGTTGCTTTTTACGAAACGGTCGCTGCACATATTTCTGCAGCTATACAAAATGTAACAGCTATAGAAAATGAGCGCAAACGACTTGAGGAACTTGCTAAAATAGATCGTTCTAAAACCGCATTCTTCAGTAATATAAGCCATGAGTTCAGGACCCCGCTGACACTTATGCTTGGCCCTTTGGAAGAACTACTGCAAAGGGAAAACTTAAACGAAGAGGATAAAGAAACTATTAACACAACCCACCGTAATGCATTGCGATTACTGAAACTAGTAAATACATTACTTGACTTCAGCCTAATGGAAAGTGGAAGGCTAAAGGCTAAATTTAGTCCTGTAAATATGGCAGCTGTAACCGAAAACCTTGCAGGGAATTTCAGAGCCATAATCGAAAAAGCAGGCCTTACATTAACTGTTACCGCATCGCCGCTTAGCGAAAAGGTATACCTCGACAACGAGATGTGGGAGAAGATCGTTTTTAACCTTCTTTCAAACGCATTTAAATATACGCTTCAGGGAAGTATCACGGTGTCAATAACTGAAGAAAGTGATAAAGCTGTACTTAAGGTTGCCGACACAGGGGTTGGTATACCTCAAAATGAAATACCAAATATGTTTACGCGCTTTCACCGTATAAGAAATACTACCGGAAGAAGCTTTGAAGGATCGGGTATTGGCCTTTCTATGATTAAAGAACTTATTCAGCAACATGGTGGTACCATTAGCGTCGAAAGCACCGAGGGCATTGGAAGTACTTTTACGGTTAAAATTCCGTTTGGAAAAGAACACCTTGCTGAAGACGCTATAACCGAAAGTTCATTAGATACTAACGATATGATTTCCGGGCATTTTCTTCGTGAAGCCGATGCCATGGTAAATGGAGAGAAGGCTGACAATAAGAAAAATTTAAGTGTAAACAACAGCAATCGCGAAAAGATACTTATTGTTGACGACAATATGGATATGAGGAGGCATTTAACCTCTATCCTTGAAAATGACTATACAATTATTTCTGCCAGTAATGGACAGGAAGCTCTGGACACTATCCACCAGATAAAACCTTCGCTTATTGTAAGCGATGTAATGATGCCCGTTATGGACGGGATAGAATTACTTAAAGAAATAAAACAAGATGAGGATATAGCCTACATACCTGTTATACTGCTTACAGCCCGTGCGGGAGAAGAATCGAGGATTGAAGGTTATGAAACCGGAGCAGATGATTACCTGGTAAAACCATTTTCTGCAAAAGAAATACTGGCCAGGATTCGTTCGCAAATCAAAATTACAAAAGCAAGGGAAAGAGCATCTAAACAAATAAAGAACCTGTTTATGCAGGCACCTGTAGCCATTTGCATACTTCGCGGTGAAAACTTTATTGTAGAGATGGCAAATGAAAACATCCTTGAGTTATGGGCTAAACCGGCATCTTTAATGCTAAATAAGCCTCTACTTGAAGGGCTTCCTGAAGCGGGCGAGCAAGGATATGGAAAGTTACTGGAAAAAGTATTTAAAACTGGGATTCCATATATAGATGAAGAATCACCTTTTTACTCTTTTACGAACGGCATCAAGAAGGAGGTTTATGTAAAATTCGTTTATCAACCTCTATATGAGGATGACGGTAAAATATCCGGCATAATGGTACTGGCACACGATATTACATTACAGGTTGTTTCACGTAAAAAAATTGAAGAAAGTGAAACAAAATTCCGTAACCTGATCCGACTTGCTCCTATTGGAATTGTGATCGTAAGGGGTAAAGATTTTGTATTTGAGGTCAGTAACGATGTATACCTAAACATTCATAGTAAAAAAGCCGAAGATCTTATAGGCAACAGCATTTTTGATGTATTCCCTATTTACAGGGGCACGGGTATCGAAAAAGACCTTAACTATGTTAGAGATACAGGCAATACCGTGAACAACACAAGCAGAGCTGTTGTTTTTACAGAAAACGGAAAAACAATTACCCGTTATTTCACATCGGTTTACCAACCGTTAATAGAAAATAATAAAATTGAAGGCGTTGTTGCTGTAGTTACAGAAGTTACCGATCAATACCTGGCAGAAAAATTGAGGGAACAAAACGAAAAAGATCTTCGCCTTATATTAGAAACCATGCCGCATATTACATTCAGGGCAGCTCCTGATGGTATGATCAATTATTATAACAATCGTTATTTCGATTATACAGGACTTACTTTTGAACAGGCCAAAGGTATGGGTTGGAAAAATGTTATTCATCCTGATATGCGGGATGAAGTATATTCAAGCTGGATGAGTTCTATAGGTAGCGGTGAAGACTACAATCATTTCTTTTTAATGAAAAGGCGCGATGGTATTTATAGATGGCATATGGCACGAACCATTCCGCTACGTGATGACAAAGGTCAGATAACCGAATGGGTTGGAACACTCACAGACATCCATGAACAAAAAATGTTTGAGGAAGAACTGGAAGCCATAGTAAACGACAGGACTCAAAAATTAAACGCCACAAACAAACTACTGGGTCAAAAAAATATTGAGCTGGAAAAGACCAATAAGGAGCTGGAATCGTTTAACTACGTTGCCAGCCACGATTTACAGGAGCCTTTACGCAAAATACAGACTTTTATAAGCATGATACGCGAATGGCACCTGGAAGGAGAAGCCGCCGAAAACTACATGACAAAAATATTTAATTCGGCAGGAAGGATGTCGCAGCTGATACAGGATGTACTTACGTATAGCCGAATTGCAGCCGAAGACCAGTTTTCGCAAACAGATCTTAATACAATACTGGAAAATGTACTTGCCGACTACGAATTGCTTATAGCCGAAAAAGGTGCTGTAATAGAAAAAGGTTACCTACCCGATGTAAAAGCAGTTCCGTTGCAAATTCACCAGTTGTTCTCCAATCTTGTAAGCAACGCATTAAAATACAGCAGTGAACATCCGGTAATTAAAATTTCAGGGGAAATGTCTACCCACCAGAATGCTGAAGGCAAAACAAAGAAATGTGTACAGATAACCTTCTCTGATAATGGTATCGGATTTGAAAATCAGTATAACGAACAGATATTTAAACTATTCCAGCGTTTGCATGGTAAAACCGAGTACAATGGTACGGGTATCGGGCTAAGTATTTGTAAAAAAATTATGGAACAGCACAAGGGCAGCATTACAGCACAATCGGCACCCGGTGAGGGCGCTACCTTTGTAATTAAACTTCCTGTTTAAACACTGTATTGTGATTTGTAAACACCTTTAAAAAATAAATAAATCGTAAATTTGTGCTTCATTTTAAATTAAAATTAAAACATGCAGCATATTATAGACCGTTTTATCAGCTATGTTACTGTTGATACGGAATCTGATCCAAACTCTGAAACTACTCCAAGTACTGCAAAACAATGGGATCTTGCCAATAAATTAGCCGAAGAGCTTAAAACTATTGGTATGACCGATGTTACCATAGACGATCATTCGTATGTAATGGCTACCCTGCCATCTAACGTAGATCATGAAGTACCTATAATTGGTTTTGTATCTCACTTTGATACAACTCCGGATTTTACAGGCGCAAATGTTAAACCTCAGATCATACCTAACTATGACGGTGGTGATATTATCCTGAACAAAGAGCTAAACATTGTACTTTCTCCTGGATATTTCAAAGATATGCTGCAATACAAAGGCCAGACACTTATCACTACAGATGGTACTACCCTTCTTGGTGCTGATGATAAAGCCGGTATTACAGAGATTGTTACTGCAATGGAATATATGATTCAGCATCCTGAAATTAAGCACGGTAAGATACGTATTTGCTTTACTCCGGATGAAGAGATTGGACGCGGTGCTGACCTGTTTGATGTAGCGAAATTTGGCGCTGAATGGGCTTACACTATGGATGGCAGCCAGATTGGAGAACTTGAATATGAGAACTTTAACGCTGCAGGAGCTAAAATTACCTTTAAAGGTATCAGTGTACACCCGGGCTATGCAAAAGGCAAAATGATAAACTCTATGCTTTTGGCGAACCAGTTCATTAGCCAGTTACCTGCCGTAGAAGTTCCTGAAAAAACGAAAGATTACGAAGGATTCTTCCATGTTGTAGGAATTACAGGAAGCATAGAAGAAACTACAGTACAGCTTATCATCCGCGACCACGACCGTACTAAGTTTGAGGAAAGAAAAGTAACGATCCAGACAATCACTGATGGAATTAACGCAGAATACCAAAAACAGTTTGGTGGCGATGTAGTTATACCTGAAGTTAAAGATTACTACTATAACATGAAAGAAATGGTAGAGCCTGTAATGCACATTGTAGACATTGCAGAGAAAGCCATGAAAGAATTAGGTATCGAGCCTCTTATCAAACCTATTCGTGGCGGTACAGATGGTTCAAGATTATCATACATGGGGCTTCCTTGTCCGAATATATTTGCAGGTGGGCATAACTTCCACGGTAAATATGAGTACGTCCCTGTAGAGAGCATGCAGAAAGCTGTAGAAGTTATAGTTAAGATAGCTGAGCTTACTGCTGAAAAGAAATAATTATCAACCCTACAAGCTATTGCTTGATGAGTATAAAAAAACCCAATCTTACGATTGGGTTTTTCTTTTTTTTATTTTGTCTCCGTTTTAAGAGGAGCATTTAATTTCTGGCTTAGTTCAAGCGATATCGCAGAACGCTCCATTTTAAGCTTTCCTGCCATCGTTTCTATCACAACAGAATCCTCAGCTAATTCAGAAATCCTTCCGTGGATTCCACTCTTAGTAATGATCTTGTCGCCTGTTTTTAAATTCCTTTCGAATTCTTTTTCATTTTTTTGCCTTTTCTGTTGAGGGCGTATCATTAAAAAATACACTACCACAAACATTAAAAGTATTGGTGCAAATTGTCCTAATTGTCCCATAGTAAATATTAGTGAGTTGCAGGTGTAACGCCAATTCCTCCGGCTGGAGCAGCAACGTTTGCCTTAAATTTAAGAACTTCTGAAGCTTTTTCAGTATTCACTGTTACAGTAACAGTTTTTTCCTGGTTACCGCTTTTACCTGTAGAATCAAAAATTACTTTGATATCTCCTGTAGCGCCTGGTTTAATAGGCTCTTTAGTAAAATCAGGAACTGTACATCCGCAGCTTGGTTTCGCCTCGCTGATAACAAGATCTGCAGTACCTTCGTTAGTTACTTTAAATGTGTGCTCTACTTTTTCGCCTGCAGTGATAGTACCAAAATCATGTTCCGGGTTATCAAATTTAGCAACAGGAAGTGCTCCTGACTGTGCGTGTGCAACTTCAGCTTGTTTAGCTGTTTCATCATCTATGCGTAATGCTGCATTTTCTTTTTTACATGCTGTAAGCACTAAAGATGCTATGGCAAGCATAGCTGCTGTTTTTTTCAACATAACTTAAAAATTTAATCTGTTTTACATTAAACCTCTACCGGCTTTTATTAATTTATTATTGGCCTGATAATCTTTAACAAGGTTATCAAGTATTCCGTTGATAAAAATACTACTTTTTGGTGTAGAATATTCTTTGGCAATTTCAAGATATTCGTTGATAGTAACCTTAACAGGGATAGATGGGAACTTTAGGAATTCGCAAATAGCCATTTTAAGGATGATTGCATCAATCTCGGCAATACGCTCTGTATCCCAGTTTGGAGTTTTATCAATAAACTCCTTAGCCAGCTCTACATTATTAAGTACCGTTTTACGGAAAAGATCTTTTACAAAATCCTTATCATCGTGATCTTTATAAAGCCTTGGCACTCGGAATTCGTCTTTACCTTCCTGCGTAAGCTGTGTAAGCTGCTTAGCTATAAGTGTATTCACTACAGGAATATCGTCTACCCATGTAAGCTTGTTATCTTCAAGGTACTCATACAATTTGTCGTTAGGCGCTACCACTTCTGTAAACAGGTTGGCCACAAAATCGCGGTCTTCCTCAAAACTGCTGGTTTTAGTGCTCATGTAGTTTTCATACACTTCGCTTTTCTTTACATCTTCAAGAAGCAGGAGAATATAATCATCATTATTCTTCCAGTTGTTTATATTACGGTCTGCCATAGCAATACTAAGCGGATTGCTTTCTGCAAGTAAATGTAATACCTGGTTGTTGATGAATTTTTTGTTGGGATTGCGCTCTTCGGCAGTTGCAAGGTGTTTTTTAGACGATTTTTCTACAAAATCCTCTTCACTGTTTCTTAGCTCAACCAGTGCGGAGAGCATAATAAGATACAGGTCTCGAATGTTTTCAATACTATTAAAAAGGAATTTCTCTTCCTTTTCAAGATTGTCTGAATCGTTTTGATGCATAGCATAAATTGACTGCATCACTTTAACCCGAATATGTCTTCTGTTTAACATTCGCCTATAAGAACTTTAAAAATTAAGGGAGCGAAAGAATAGTTCTTCCGCTCCGCAAAATTAAGAATAATATTTTTGTACGCTAATTATTTAGCGGTTTCTTTTTTCCTGTCATCAACACGTTTTTGCGCGATTGCCATAGCAGCCTGCTGAGTTGTGATGTTTTGAGTTTCAGCAAGAGTGAAGATCTCAAGGGTTGTATTGTATATATTTTCAGTTCTTCTCATAGCTTCAGCCGAGTCGTAACCTACAATTTCTGCATATACGTTAATAATACCACCTGCATTAATAAGGAAGTCAGGAGCGTAAAGAATACCTTTTTCCTTAAGTATCTGTCCGTGAACAACCTCGTTAGCAAGCTGGTTGTTTGCAGCACCTGCAATAACTCTAGCTTTGATATTGTTGATAGTAGCATCATTAATAGTAGCACCAAGCGCACATGGAGCATAGATATCTACATCTGCACTGTAAACATCGTTACCACTATAAATAGTAGCACCATATTTAGCAGACACTTCCTGCATTCTTGCTTCGTTGATATCTGATATCTGAACCAGAGCACCTTCTTTAGTAAGGTAATCAATAAGTGTTTCACCTACATGACCTGTACCTTGTACCAATACTTTTTTACCTGCAAGCTTATCGCTTCCAAACTGGTGCATAGCAGCGGCTTTCATACCCATGTAAACACCGTAAGCTGTTACAGGAGAAGGGTTACCAGAACCACCTCTTTCTACAGATATACCTGTAACATATGGAGTAACATCGCGGATAAGATCCATATCGGCAGTTGTTGTACCTACATCTTCAGCAGTAATATATTTTCCGCTAAGAGAGTTAACATACTCACCGAATTTAGTGATCATTTCCGGAGTTTTGTCAATTTTAGAATCGCCTATGATAACAGCTTTACCTCCACCAAGGTTTAGTCCGGATATAGCCGACTTAAAAGTCATCCCGCGAGAAAGCCTTAAAACATCGTTAAGCGCTTCCCACTCATTAGCGTACTTCCACATTCTTGTTCCGCCTAATGCCGGACCTAAAACTGTATTGTGAACACCAATTATTGCTTTTAAACCAGTATCTTTGTCATGGCAAAAAACGATCTGCTCATGATCATTAAAAGATGCTTGTCCAAAAACAGGGTCTACTTTAGCTAGCTCGTTCGCCTTAATAACTTCTGTTACCATAATAATATTTTTTAAATTTGAAATTATTCAAAAACAGAAGACAAAATTACACATTTAATTAATATAAGATAAAATAAAAGCCTTTTTTTATCGATTCTACAATAATCGATAGCTAATTTAGATATATCAAAAAACCTTTAACAGAAGGGATTTTAACAAATAAGCTTAAATAAAAAACGCGTTTCGAAAAATACCATGAAAGAACTTCAGTATTTAAACAAATATTTTGTAAAATATAAATTTCAATTTCTTCTAGGAATTTTAATAACAATTGTAGCACAAATCTTCTCTTTGTTTACTCCCGAGTATATTAAAGATTCGATCACCGCTATAGAAAACTTTAAAAAAGGAGCCGCAACAGCGACTGATGTTCGTGCTGAGCTACTTACAAGCATATTAATGATTGTAGGCACAACACTTATTGCCGGTTTTTTAACCTTTTTAATGAGGCAGACACTTATAGTAATGTCACGCCATGTAGAGTTTGACCTTAAAAATGAAGTATTTAGGCAATACGAAAACCTATCTCCAAGTTTCTACAAAAAAAATCGTACCGGCGACCTTATGAATCGTATCAGTGAAGATGTAGGCCGTGTACGTCAGTATGTGGGTCCCGCTATAATGTATACATTAAATACCGTGATAAGCTTTGCAGTGATCACGACACACATGTTTACTATATCGCCAAAACTTACTTTTTACACCCTGCTGCCGCTACCTATACTCGCATACTCTATTTTCTGGATCAGCCAGCAGATAAATAAACGAAGTACTTTATACCAACAGAACCTTTCCAAACTTTCCACTTTTACACAGGAGATGTTTTCGGGCATACGTATAGTTAAAGCCTATTCACTGGAAAAGCAAAAAGGCGAAGACTTTAAAGCGCTTTCAAGGGACAGTGTTGCCAAAAATCTTAGCCTGGCAAAGGTAAACGCGCTTTTTGGACCATTCATGATATTACTAATAGGTATAAGCAACCTGGTTGTAATATATGTAGGTGGTATGATGTACCTTAATGGCAGCATTGCCGAAATTGGTATCATAGCCCAGTTTATACTATACATTAACCGACTTACATGGCCGGTAGCCTCTTTAGGATGGATATCTTCTATGATACAGGAAGCAGAAGCTTCTCAAAAAAGAATTAATGAGTTCCTTAAAATACAACCGGATATTCAAAACAATAATCCAAACCATACTCCTGTATTAGGACAAATTGAATTTAACGATGTAACCTTTACTTATGAGGACACCAACATCACCGCGCTCAAAAACGTATCGTTCTCTGTAAATAAAGGCGAGACACTTGCTATATTAGGACGTACGGGGTCCGGAAAATCTACCATACTCTCATTAATAAGCAGATTATATGATGTTGAGAAAGGTGAAATCTGCGTTGATGGTGAAAATGTGGAAGACCTAAACTTATACGACCTGCGCAATAGCGTTGGTTTTGTACCGCAGGATGCGTTCCTGTTTTCGGACAGCATAAGCAATAACATTAAGTTTGGTAAAGAAGAAGCTACCTACGATGAAATAGTAAGTGTTTCCCAAAAAGCTATGGTACACAATAACATTATAGCCTTCAACAAACAGTATGAAACCATACTTGGAGAACGCGGTATTACATTATCGGGTGGGCAAAAACAGCGTGTATCTATCGCAAGGGCAATGATAAAAGACGCACCTATATTATTGCTTGACGACTGCCTTTCTGCTGTAGATACAGAAACAGAAGAAGCAATACTTAACAACCTGCTGGAGTTCTGTAGAGATAAAACGACAATTATAGTGAGCCATAGGGTATCGTCTGCTAAAAATGCTGACAGGATCATCATTTTAGAAGACGGAGAAATACTACAACAAGGCACTCACAACCAGTTAGTAAACCAACCCGGTTATTACAAAGAATTGTACTTAAAGCAACTTTCTGAAAAAGAAATGCAATAATTTGTTGGTTTATTTAGATTTTTTTTAGATTTTTGGTTTCTACATAAACCAAATTAAAAGAACGAAGGATTATGAGGGAAAATGACATGCTCGAAAAGGAAGAGATCTTTTCAAAAGTACTGAGGGCAGGGAGAAGGACATATTTCTTTGACGTAAGAGCTACTAAGGCTGATGATTATTACATAACCATTACCGAAAGCAAAAAGTTTACTGAAGAAGACGGTTCTTTCCATTTCAAGAAGCATAAAATCTATCTTTACAAAGAAGATTTCGCTGCTTTTACCGAAATACTTGAGGAAATGACCTCTTATGTACTGAACAACAAAGGCGAGGAAGTAATCTCTGAAAGACACCAAAAGGACTTTAGGAGACTGTTTGGTGAAAAAGGCGAAGAAGCCATTACCAGCGAAAGCTTTACCGATGTAAATTTTGACGATATTTAACCAACACCAACCGTCAAAAAAACTAAAAAAATTATGAAGTCCGGATTCCGCTAAGGTTTTTGGACTTTTTTTTTATAGAATGAATTGTGCGGTAGTAATGTCATTCTGAGCGCAGTGTAACGGAGTCGAAGAATCTCTCTCGTTAATTTAGATTTCTCCACTCCGCGATGCTACTTACGAATGACAGCAGCGCTAAGATTGAAGCGTTTAGCTACACCGCTATCACAATAAACATAACCCGCAACGCGGTAGCCTATCTAACCGATTCTCAATCCGTTTTCTACTTTAAAATCGGGAGCCAGTAAAATAACATCGCCCTCCTGCCCTACAGCACCCAGTACCAGGCATTCACTCATAAACTTACCTATTTGCTTTTTAGGAAAGTTTACTACTGCAACAATCTGCCTGCCTGCCAAATCCTCCTTATTATAGCGTTTGGTAATCTGCGCTGATGATTTTCGTATGCCAATTTCAGCACCAAAATCAATAGTCAATTGGTATGCAGGTTTACGCGCCTCCGGAAAATCATTTGCTTCAATAATAGTTCCAACACGCATTTCCGTTTTTTCAAATTCTTCCCAGGTCAGTATTATCAATTCTTTTAGTTTAAAGTTAAAATCCTTATCTTGCTAAGATAACAGATTCTTACAAAATGGCAAACACATCATCAAACATGCTGCCTTTGGGCACAACTGCACCTGCGTTCTGGCTTAAGGACACAAATTCCAACAGCCACTACTCTTTTGCGCAGCTAAAAGGCGAAAAAGGTACACTTGTCATGTTTATATGCAACCATTGCCCTTTTGTACATCATGTTATGGAAGAGATCATTATGATTGCCAACGACTACCGCGTACAGGGCATTGGCATTCTAGCCATAAGCAGTAATGATATCGACCGATACCCTATGGACGGGCCGGAAAAAATGGCTGAATTTGCGTTTGAAAATAAAATGGATTTCCCCTACCTGTATGATGTTACCCAGGAAGTTGCCAAGGCTTTTGATGCTGCGTGCACCCCAGATTTTTACCTTTTCGACAGCGAAGACAAACTGGTATATCGTGGACAGATAGACGATTCACGCCCGGGAAACAATATTCCTTTAAGCGGTACCGACCTGAGAACTGCTATCGATGGCGTACTATACAACAGGAGTATACCTGAAAATCAAAAACCAAGCGTTGGCTGCGGGATTAAGTGGAAAAGTGTAACGAAATAATTATTCTTGTTCAAGAACAATATCAATCGGCTTATTCATTTTTCTACCGAATTTAATAGCCGCCTGCTGGCTTTCGTTAGAACATAACACATACATATTGTAACTGTGTATTGGCAGTATAAGTGTTTTAAATTTACCTCCGTTTTCTTTACCGTCGATATCTACAATCTTTATGGCAAAACGATCTGCCTGAAATGTATTTGCAACCGATAAAAGGTAGTTATCTTTAGCAAACGGGAAAAAGTAACGCTCTTTCTTCGCTACAGCGCCTTCTTCAAGCCTTTTATTATCATCCCCGATAAGATAATTCGATGTAAACTCCATTGGTTTGTTAGCACCTTTAAAGCTGTACATATTATTTATATTTATCAGATCTCTTCCAAGACTATCAACAACTGTAATCTTGAGGTTTTTGATGTTTTCTTTCTTACCCGCTTCGTGCACATCTAAAACAACATAGGATGTAAAATCGTAACCGCAATGCATAGCATTACCACCGGGAAGCTGCGCCTTTACAGATAAAGCAAAAAGAGAAAGTATAATAAGTAACGTGTATTTCATAATATATGTGTTGTTGCAAAAGTATGATTATACCCTGTTACTTTCAAAAAGTATTCCAATAATTGTTTGTGGTTGCCGGTTGTTGGTTGGCAAATAAAAAAGAAGGCCGCCCTTACCGGACAGCCTTCTAATATCTCATATCTCAATACTGAGAACTATTTTACATCTACAAGCTCAACATCAAAGATAAGTGTAGCTCCCGGAGGGATAACACCGCCTGCACCACGCTCACCATAACCTAAGTGAGATGGGATAACGAAACGAGCTTTATCACCTACCTGAAGTAAGGCAATACCTTCATCCCATCCTTCGATAACATGCCCTTTTCCCAGAGGAAAATCAATTGGCTGTTTTCTTTTGTATGATGAATCAAATTCCTGACCGTTTTCAAGAGCACCTTTATAGTGTACAGAAACCGTTTTACCTTTTTCAGCTTGTTTTCCGTTACCTTTCTGGATGATTTTGTAACGTAGTCCGCTTTCGGTTTGCTCAAAACCTGCAGCAAGTTTCTCCATAGCTTCTTCAGCTTGTTTTTTAGCTTCAGCAAGGCGTTTTTCACGAGAACCTTCAAAAGTCCTGAACGCTTCAATAGCATTCCATTTCTGAGCCTCTTCTCCTACACGGATAATTTCAACGCTTTCAAGAGTATCGCTTCCCTGAATAGCATCAACTACATCCTGACCTTCAACAACTTTACCAAATACGGTATGTTTGTCATCTAACCAAGGCGTAGCCACGTGAGTGATAAAAAATTGAGAACCATTTGAACCCGGACCTGCATTTGCCATAGAAAGAACACCCGGTGCATCATGCCTAAGCGATGGGTGGAATTCATCATCAAATTGGTAACCTGGGCCACCTGTACCTGTTCCAAGCGGGCATCCACCCTGAATCATGAAATCAGCAATAACACGGTGAAATTTAAGTCCGTCGTAATATGGTTTGCCCTGAGGCTTAATATCGTTTTCAAGGTTTCCTTCTGCAAGGCCAACGAAGTTACCAACCGTACCCGGTGTAAGATCGTGTGTAAGTTTCACAAGGATAGCACCTTTAGCTGTATTGAATTTTGCGTAAATTCCGTTTTCCATTATGTCTGTTGTTTATTTTGAAGAGGCAAATTTACGAATTAATTCACTATTTTCAGTATCTCATTTTCATAACAAAAAGGTAAATTTGGAATTAAGAAGCTAATCAATCAAAAAAGATGAAAAAAGAAGACAACTACCTATCTATAAATAAAAAAGCGTGGAACGATAAAACCGAAGTGCATGTAAATTCTGAATTTTATGACCTGCCGGGTTTTCTTGCCGGAAAATCAACCCTACAGGACATTGAACTGGCATTACTAGGTGATGTGTCAGGCAAAAAGATATTACACCTGCAATGCCATTTTGGGCAGGACACTATATCTTTCACCCGTATGGGTGCCGAAGCTACCGGCGTAGACTTTTCTGAAAAAGCCATTGAAACCGCCCGTGATCTGTCTATTAAAACGGAAGCCTATACACGATTCATCTGTTCTGATATTTACAGCCTCCATGAACATCTAAATGAAGAATTTGATATTGTATTTACCAGCTATGGCACTATCGGCTGGCTGCCAGATCTTGAAAAATGGGCTTGGACAGTTTCTAAATTCCTGAAACCGGGTGGTACATTTGTATTTGCCGAATTTCACCCCGTTGTATGGATGTTTGATCCTGCCTTTGAAAAAATAGCCTATCGCTATTTTAAAAGCGATGCCATTATAGAGACAGAACTTGGCACTTATGCCGACCTAACCACGCCTGCCGAATACGAAATGGTAACCTGGAATCATAGCGTAAGCGAAGTGGTTAACAACCTTATAGGGGCCGGACTTGAGATCAATTCGCTTAATGAATACGACTACTCACCATACAATTGTTTCCGCAGTACCGAAGAGTTTGCACCTGGCAAATACAGGATTGCGCATTTAGGCAACAATATACCTATGGTATACTCTATCAAAGCTACAAAAAAGTAATGCTTATTATTACTACTTTTGCGTAAACCTAAGTTAACAATGGAAAGCATATTCACCCCTCAGGGAAATAAAAATATAATAGACCGCATCGAGCAGTTAAGCCCAATAAGCCTTTCTCAATGGGGTAAAATGACAGTCAGCCAGATGCTGGAACACTGCCAGCAACCTATAAAGGTAGCCTACGGAACGCTACACGTAAAACCGCAACGCCTTATGAGTTTCTTATTTGGCAAATCGGCTAAAAAGAAACTAGCTACCAAACAGCCGTTTGGAAAAGGAATGCCGACAGCGCAAGAGTTTAAAATAACGCACGAGCCTAATTTTGAGTCTGCCAAAAAGGAACTAATTGAACTTATTGAAGTGTTCGCGAAAGAAGGCCATGCAGCAATAAAATTAGAAAAACACCCTTTCTTCGGCCACATGACCCACCACGAATGGGATTTACTTCAATGGAAACACCTTGACCACCACCTAAGGCAGTTTGGGGTATAAAAGTTATCTGGTTGTTGTGGATTTGCTTATTCGTTATCAAATAACCGTTTAATCAAATCGACAAACCAACAATCTTTGTAACTTTGCCACTCTGAAACTCTGAAACTTTATAAATGCGCATAGATATCATTACCGTACTTCCTGAATTGTTAAGGAGCCCATTTGAGGCCTCTATTCTTAAACGTGCACAAGACAAAGGCATCGTAGAAGTACACCTGCACAATCTTAGGGATTACAGCACCAACAAACATAAAAACGTAGACGACTACCAGTTTGGCGGCGGCGCAGGCATGGTAATGAGCATTGAGCCTATAGACGCATGCATATCTAAACTAAAAGCAGAACGCGAATACGACGAGGTTATTTATATGAGCCCCGATGGCGAGACCCTTAATCAGGGAATGGCCAACCGCATGTCGCTTTTAAAGAACATCATTATACTTTGCGGACACTATAAAGGAGTAGACCAGCGTGTACGCGATCATTTTATTACCAGAGAGATTTCTATAGGTGATTTTGTACTTTCCGGTGGCGAACTGGCAGCAGCCGTTGTAGCCGATAGCATTATCCGCCTTATACCGGGAGTACTGAGCAACGAAACGTCAGCATTGACGGATAGTTTTCAGGATAACCTATTATCCCCTCCTATATACACACGCCCTGCGGAATATAAAGGATGGAAAGTTCCCGATGTATTGCTTAGCGGCAACTTTGCGGTTATAGACAAATGGCGTGAAGATATGGCGATGGAACACACAAAAACTAGAAGACCCGATCTATTAGAGTAGTTTAAAGTTTAGGATTTAAAGTTGCTTTGACTGTAGTACAAAAAACGCTACCGTTGAATCCCGAACATTTTCAGGAAAAAAACTTTAAAAATAAACGTCAAACATTAAACTTTAAACAAAAAAAATTATATTTGCACCCTAATTCGGATCAACCTCTGGCGAAAATCGTGAATGTTGCTTTGAATCAACTATTTAAAAATAAAAATCATGTCTGATTTAATTAAATTTGTACAAGACGAATTTGTAACAAAAAAAGATTTCCCTGAATTCAACGCAGGAGACACTATCACCGTTTATTATGAAATTAAAGAGGGTGAAAAAACAAGAACTCAGTTCTTTAAAGGTGTTGTAATCCAAAAAAGAGGCCCTGGAAGTACTCAAACATTTACTATCCGTAAAATGTCTGGTGCAGTTGGTGTAGAGCGTATTTTCCCGCTTAACATGCCGGCACTTCAAAAAATTGAACTTAACCAAAGAGGTAAAGTTAGAAGAGCTCGTATATTCTACTTCCGTGAACTTACTGGTAAAAAAGCTAAGATCAAAGAAAGAAGAAGAAGATAGTCTTCCCTCTTGGAACATATACATAAACCTGCGCATTGCGCAGGTTTTTTTATGCCTTAAAATTAAAATGAATGTGCCACAAATTACACAACTATAAACTCTCTGACGGAGCAGCCATGCAAAAGAATTAGTGAAAATCCGTGGAATTCGTGGCTAAACTTTTTTTCTTTACTACCTTTGGGCTATGGATCCGATTTTTATTAAAATAGCCGACATTCGCGGCGGTGTACACTTTGTAAATATCAAGCATATTTATGAAGTAGAAGAAGTTACAAGCGCAAAAGCAAAACTTACCCACGTAAGATATTATTCAATTCCCGATTGTAAAGGACAGATAAATAAGGTAATCACAAAAGAATTTACCAATGTGCTGCTGGAAAGGATCAATCAGCTTAAGGAAAAGCTGTAAAACTACTATCGGAAAGTCTTACTTAAAATATTGCGAATAGTAAAATAACTACAACGTTTTTTTACTAATTTACCAACACCCTGTTACATAAGATTTTCCTATATTTGCGAGCCTTGTTTTCTGTTGGGCTGCAGAAACTGCGACTGAGGGAAAACAACTCAAACAAACACACAAATAATATTAATAATCAGCCTTTCAGCGTTTGCCGAAAGGGTCATTAAACAACAAACACAATGTCCAAAACATCAAAAATCATTTATACGATAACTGATGAGGCCCCTATGCTGGCCACCCATTCATTACTTCCTATCGTGCAGGCGTTTACTGCACCTGCAGGAATAAAAGTTGAAACACGTGACATATCTCTTGCCGGAAGGATACTTGCAAACTTCCCGGAAAACCTAACCGAAAGCCAGAAAATTGGCGATGCACTTACAGAACTTGGCCAACTGGCTAACACTCCTGAAGCTAACATCATTAAGCTTCCAAACATTTCGGCTTCTGTACCTCAGCTTAAAGCTGCTATCAAGGAACTTCAGTCTCAGGGTTACAACATCCCTAACCTTCCCGAAGAAGCAAAAACTGACGAAGAAAAAGCTGTAAAAGCTAAATACGCTAAAGTATTAGGATCTGCTGTTAACCCGGTATTACGTGAAGGTAACTCAGACCGTAGGGCACCAAAAGCAGTTAAAAACTACGCTAAAGCACACCCGCACTCTATGGGTAAATGGGCTTCTGACTCTAAAACTCACGTTGCAAGTATGACAGAAGGTGACTTCTACGGCAGCGAAAAATCGGTTACTGTAAAAGAAGCTACCGATGTGAAAATTGAATTTACTGCTAACGACGGTACTGTTACCGTTCTTAGAGCAAGTACGCCGCTTAAAGCCGAAGAAGTTATTGACAGCTCTGCATTAAGCATTAATAAACTTAAAACTTTTATTGCTGAAGAAGTAGAAAGCGCTAAACAACAGGGCGTTTTATTCTCTGTTCACCTTAAAGCCACCATGATGAAGGTTTCAGACCCTATCATTTTTGGTGCTATTGTAGAAGTATTCTTCAAAGATGTATTTGAAAAATACGCTGCATTATTTAAAGAGCTGGGCGTTGATACCCGCAACGGTCTTGGTGATGTTTATGCTAAAATTGCAGGACATGCCCAGGAAGCTGAAGTTAAAGCGGCTATCGATGCGGTTTACACTACAGGCCCTGCTATTGCAATGGTAAACTCTGACAACGGAATCACTAACCTTCACGTGCCAAGCGATGTTATTGTTGATGCTTCTATGCCGGCAATGATTCGTACATCAGGACAGATGTGGAACGCAGAAGGAAAAAGCCAGGATACTAAAGCTATTATCCCCGACAGATGTTACTCTGGCGTTTATGTTGCTACAATTGACGATTGTAAACTTCACGGTGCATTTAACCCGTCTACTATGGGAAGCGTACCAAACGTTGGGCTTATGGCTCAAAAAGCAGAAGAGTACGGATCTCATGATAAAACATTCCAGGCTACGGCTGACGGCATTGTTAAAGTTGTAGACAACAATAACGGTACTGTATATATGGAGCAGAAAGTTGAGGCTGGTGATATCTTCAGAATGTGCCAGACTAAAGATGCACCTATTCAGGACTGGGTTAAGCTTGCTGTAAACCGTGCAAGATTATCTGCTACTCCGGCTATCTTCTGGTTAGACGAGAACAGGGCTCACGATGTACAGATCATCGAAAAAGTAAAAACATACCTTAAAGACCACGATACTAACGGACTTGATATTCGTATCATGAACCCGGTTGATGCTACTAAATTCTCTCTTGAGAGAATCCGTAAAGGTGAGGACACAATATCGGTAACAGGAAACGTACTACGTGACTACCTTACTGACCTATTCCCTATCCTTGAACTTGGTACATCTGCAAAAATGCTTTCTATCGTTCCGTTAATGAACGGTGGCGGATTGTTTGAAACCGGTGCGGGAGGTTCTGCCCCTAAACACGTTCAGCAATTTGTAGAAGAAGGTTACCTTCGTTGGGATTCTCTTGGTGAATTCCTTGCGCTTGGTGTATCTTTAGAGCACCTTGGTCAGACTTTAGGTAATGATAAAGCACTTGTATTGAGCGAAACGCTTGATGCTGCTAACGAGAAATTCCTTGAAAACGACAAGTCTCCTGCTCGTAGGGTTGGCGAAATTGATAACCGTGGTTCTCATTTTTACCTTGCTCTTTATTGGGCACAGGCACTTGCTGCACAAACTAAAGATGCTGAACTAAAAGCTAAGTTTACAGAGATTGCAAAAGACCTTACTGAAAACGAAGCTAAAATTGACGCTGAACTTATTGGCTCGCAAGGTAAAGCTCAGGAAATAGGCGGTTACTACCACCCTAATTATGAGCTTACAGATAAAGCAATGAGGCCTAGTGCAACATTTAATGCTATACTTGCTAAACTGGTTTAATCTCCGGTTTATCATATTACTTAGAAGCTATCCGAAAGGGTAGCTTTTTTTTACGCAAAAAAACTACACTCCTACTACCTGCTAACCTTTACTCACATAGATTAGTATAATAAATAGGCTATTTCGTATTAATTAATTGTAATATAATGTAACATATAATACTTTAGCTCGTCTAATGCCGTTATAACAAAGGTTCAGAAACAAACCGTAATTATTTGGGGAAATAATCATGTTCTGAATAAGAGTTCAATCATCAATCAATCCCGGATTGCCTAACCACAATCTGAAAAACAAACAAAGCATGATCTTACAAGAAAAAGGATACTTTACCGTACTCCTTCTGTTGATTTTTAGTACTGTATTTGCACAGGAAAAATTTACACTAAGCGGCACCATCGCAGACGACAGCAGCAACGAAACCCTTATTGGCGCCAGCATATACATTAAGGAGTTGCAAAAAGGAATCACTACTAATGAATATGGATTTTATTCCATCTCGCTTCCTGCAGGGACTTATACGGTTCAGGTTAGCTACGTAAGCTTCATTACACGTGAAGAAACTATTACACTAAACAGCAATATCCGTAAAAACTACAACCTTTCTACCGATAGTAAAGAACTGGAAGAGATAGTAATATCTGATAATGTAAAAAGGGCAGATATAAAACGACCGGAAATGAGCGTTAACAGGCTATCCGCAGAAGAAATAAAGAAAATGCCGGTAGTTATGGGGGAAGTAGATGTTTTAAAATCGCTGCTAACCTTACCCGGCGTTACCAATGCAGGTGAAGGCGCTTCAGGCTTCAATGTACGTGGAGGATCTGCAGATCAAAATCTTATTCTGCTTGATGAAGCCACCATTTACAATTCTTCCCACCTGTTTGGCTTCTTTTCTGTTTTCAACTCAGACGCTATAAAAGAACTTAAGCTTTACAAAGGTGGTATTCCTGCCCGTTTTGGTGGAAGGTTATCTTCGGTTCTTGATATTTACCAAAAGGAAGGCAATAAGAAAGATTTTCATATGACGGGCGGTATCGGTGCAATTTCAAGCCGAATATTGGCGGAAGGTCCTATCGTTAAAGACAAAGCATCTTTCCTAATAGGCGGAAGGGCATCTTATGCTCACCTGTTCCTTAAACTCGCAGACAACGACAACTCTGCTTACTTCTACGACCTCAATACTAAATTAAGCTATAAGCTTGGAGAAAATGACAACCTGTACCTTTCAGGTTATTTTGGGCGTGATTTACTTGATATCAGCGATAATTTTAGCAATGTATATGGTAATGCGGTTTTAAACCTTCGTTGGAATCACCTGTTCAGCGACAAGCTATTCTCAAACACCAGTTTGATATATAGCGATTACTATTATGGACTTGAACTTGGTTTTATTGGTTTGAAATGGGATTCAGGAATCAAGAATTACAACTTTAAATACGACCTTAAACATTACCTTACCGATAAGCTGAAACTGAATTATGGTGTTAATGCCATTTACTACGATTTCAACCCCGGTACTGTAAAGCCTGTCGGAGAAGATTCTGCTATTAATTTCAGGCAATTGGAAAAGAAACATGCCTTTGAGCCTGCGTTGTATATTGATGCCGAACAGGAACTTACTGACAATATTTCGGTAAGTTACGGACTACGTTACAGTATGTTTTATCGTTTAGGCCAGCAAAATGTAAATGTTTATGCTAATAACCAGGCGGTAACTTTTGACAATGAACTTAAAATATATGAAAAGGCTACGCCAACAGGTACACAGCATTACGGCAGCGGTAAAACTATAGCCGATTTCAACAATTTTGAACCGCGTGTGGGTGTTGCCTTTAAACTTGACGATAACCAGTCGATTAAAGCAAGTTACAACCGCATGGTGCAATACCTTCACCTTATAACAAACACCTCATCTCCTACTCCACTTGACGTTTGGGCACCTAGTGATAACTTTACCAAACCGGAATTACTGGATCAGGTTGCTTTGGGATATTTCAGGAACTTTAAAGATGACACTTACACCCTTGAAGTTGAGTCATTTTACAAAAAAGTAAAGAACAAACTGGACTATATAGACGGTGCCGACCTTATTGCTAATGAAGCTATTGAGCAGGTGTTACTCAACGGACGCGCAAGATCGTATGGCTTAGAGGTGCTTTTCCGCAAGAATAAAGGAAAGCTGACAGGCTGGGTGTCTTATACGCTCTCGCGAACTGAACAACAAACTCCCGGCAGGACGCCTGAGGAGACAGGTATTAATAATGGCCAATGGTACCGTGCAGGTTATCACAAGACACACAACCTGTCTATTACCGGATCATACCAACACACCGACAAATGGTCGTTTGGGGCGATTTTCGCACTACAATCGGGACAGCCGGCAACATTTCCCGACGGTCAGTACCAGTATGGCAATATAAACATTCCTGTATTTGGAGCACGTAACGAGGACCGCCTGCCAATGTACCACCACTTAGACGTTTCGGCAACGTATGTTCCGAAGCCCGAAAAGAAAAAAGGATGGCAGGGCGAATGGGTGTTTAGTATCTACAACCTGTACAACAGGCAGAATGCTGCATCTATGACCTTCAGGCAGAATGAAGACAGCGGAAGAAATGAAGCTGTAAGGCTTTCAATCTTTGGTGTGATTCCGAGTGTTACGTACAACTTTAAATTTTAAGCATAATGAAAAACATAAAATATATACTCCTTTTAACTATTGGTTTGCTGTTCACCGCCTGTGAAGAAGTTGTAGACGTAGACCTTGATACAGCAGAGCCACGCCTTGTGGTTGATGCGAACATCAATTGGATTAAAGGAACAGACGGCAGCCAGCAAACTGTTAGGCTTACCACTACCGGAAGTTATTATGAAGATACCGTACCTGTAGTATCGGGCGCGACTGTTTTTGTAACCAATAATGACACTAATACTGTATTTACCTTTACTGAAGACTCAGGAACAGGAAACTACAACTGCACTAACTTTGTGCCGGTAATCGGCAATAATTATACATTGACCGTTGTATATGAAGGTGAGACTTATAATGCGACAGACAAACTCTACACAACGCCGGATATCACAAGGATTGTTCAGAACAACGAGGGTGGTTTCCTTAACGAAGACGTCGAAGTAAGGCTGTTCTTTATGGATGATGGCAATGAAGACAATTACTACCTTACACGTTACGATACTGATGTATTGCCGTTTCCTGACTATGATGTTCTTGATGACGAATTTTTCCAGGGAAATGAAATGTTCAATTTCATTTCAGATGAAGACTTTAAAGCCGGTGATGTTATCCATATCAAGCTCCAAGGCATCTCTGAACGCTACTATAATTACATGAGCATACTTACCGAACTCGCCGGTGGCGGTGCGGGAGGTGGTCCTTTCCAGACACCACCTGTAAATGTGAGAGGGAATATCCTTAATCAAACAAATCAGGGCAATTTCGCGTTAGGATATTTCAGGCTTGGCGAAGTAACCGCTGTTGATTACACAATTGAGTAATTACGGCATTATGTTTGTGCCTTGTTGGTAAACAAAAGTTTATGAAAAAATTTACGCTGTTGTTAATCATACTTTGTGCGTCATTACACTCCTGTGAAGAAGTGGTAGATGTACAAACCGGTACTATGGAACCAAAATTGGTTGTAGACGCTTCTATCAACTGGATAAAAGGTACATCAGGTAAATATCAGGTCATAAGGCTTAGTACAACTGCAGATTATTATGCTGAACAGGCTCCATCGGCAAGCGGTGCTATCGTAGAAGTTAGTGCAGGTAATGGCCAAAGATTTACTTTTTTGGAAGATGATGCTATATCCGGCAACTATTTGTGCGATAATTTTGTCCCGCTGCTTTACGAAACCTATACATTAACAGTGATATATAATGGGGAGACATATACGGCTTCGGAAACCTTATATCCGGCTCCCGATTTACTATACACTACTCAGGAAAAAGGAGGTTTTTTAGGCGACGGAAAAATTATAAAGGCCTTTTTTATGGATACACCTAATCAGGAAAACTTTTATATGCACCAGTTTTCGCGAGAAGGAAAATTATCTCAGGTTGCAGTATTTGACGATTCTTTTGTAGACGGAAATGAAACCTTTACTGTCCGCTTCTTTGACGAGCTTCCTAAAGACCAGATAGTACAAATTAACCTTATAAGTATTTCTGAACGGTATTACAATTACATGACTAAGATACTCACCACTGTTTCAGATGGTAATATCGGTCCGTTTCAGGTAGCCCCTGCTCAACTGCAGGGAAACATTATCAATCAAACTAATGAAGAAGATACTGCCTTTGGCTATTTCAGGCTATCGGAAGTTTCGCAGATAGAACATACCGTAGAGTAAACGATTTTATGTTAACTTTGTAAAAGGATCAATCAGTACCATCTGGCTGATCCTTTTTAATTTGCCTAAAACTTTAGACTTAAGATATGTCATCACACCATATAGTACGCGACGACCAGGAACCCGCTTTAATTATTGCCAATGGTGCTGAATGCAGTCGGGAATTGCTGGGTCAGCTACTGGAATGGTCGCCGCTTGTTATTGTGCTTGACAATGCCATGCCCAGGGTTATGGAACTTGGCATAAAAGTAGATGTACTTTTAGGGGATTTTGACCGTGGTTTTGATGCCGAATATTATCGTTCGCAACAATATCCGCTTGAAATTGTACATACCCCCGATCAAGATAAAACCGATCTTGAAAAGGCCTTTGAATATCTTATAGGCCGTGGCTTTCCCGCGGTAAATGTAATCTGGGCTACGGGGCGCCGTGCAGATCATACCATTACAAACATCACCAACATTGTACGTTTTAGAGGTCAACTTAAAATTGTTGTACTCGACGATCATTCAAAAGTATTTTTGTTGCCTTCAAAGTTTGAAAAATGGTATCCTTCGGGTACTCCTTTGTCGCTTATTCCCATAGGGAAAGTTTCTGGTATCAACAGTAAAAACCTTAAATACGAATTGAATAACGACGAACTGACTATTGGTTACCGTACCGGAAGCAGCAATGAAGCCCTTGCTGATGGCGTTGTAACGATAGAACACAAAGAAGGTGATTTGCTGATGATGGAATGCTTTGATTAGATATGGATTTGGTTATCTGGTTATTCGAAGTGTTACAAATAACCAAATGGACAAATAACCAAATCAACATTTTAGTATCTTTGTAAATAAAGCCAAACAGAATGAAATTCAACGTAGTATCTGACTATAAGCCAACGGGCGACCAGCCTTCGGCTATTAAACAACTGAGTGCGGGGATAAATGAAGGAGAACGTTTCCAGACGCTGCTGGGTGTTACAGGATCGGGTAAGACTTTTACCATGGCTAATGTAATACAGGAAGTGCAAAAACCTACATTGGTGCTTGCCCATAATAAAACACTTGCGGCTCAACTGTACAGTGAATTCAAACAATTTTTCCCTAATAATGCGGTGGAGTATTTCGTATCTTATTACGACTACTACCAGCCCGAAGCCTATATCCCCGTTACAGGAACATACATAGAAAAAGACCTTTCCATTAACGAGGAACTGGAAAAGATGCGTCTTAGCACCACCTCTTCCCTGCTTTCAGGGCGAAGGGATATTATTGTGGTAGCATCGGTATCGTGCCTTTACGGTATTGGTAACCCTGTAGAATTCCAAAAGAATGTGGTATCTATTGCGCGTGGTGAAATGATATCGCGTACAAAGCTATTGCACCGTTTGGTACAAAGTTTATATGCGCGTACTGAAGCCGACTTTACCCCCGGGACATTCCGCATAAAAGGTGATACGGTAGAGGTTTTTCCAAGCTATGGGGACGAGCCATTTAGAATCCACTTTTTTGGTGATGAAATTGAAGAGATTGAAGCGTTTGACAAAGCATCATCTAAGGTAATTGAGAAATACGACCGGTTGAATATATATCCTGCCAACATGTTTGTTACGAGTCCGGATGTGCTTCAGGGTGCTATATGGGACATTCAGCAGGATCTTGTAAAACAGGTAGACTACTTTAAGCAGATAGGCAAACACCTTGAAGCAAAGCGTCTTGAAGAACGTACTAACTTCGACCTTGAAATGATACGTGAGCTAGGCTACTGTTCGGGTATTGAAAACTATTCCCGCTACCTGGACCGCCGTTTGCCGGGTACACGACCGTTCTGTCTGTTAGATTACTTCCCGAAAGACTTCCTTATGGTAATTGACGAAAGTCACGTTACCGTGAGCCAGGTGCATGCCATGTACGGCGGTGACCGCTCGCGTAAGGAGAACCTCGTGGAATTTGGGTTCAGGCTTCCCGCTGCGATGGATAACCGTCCGCTTAAGTTTGAGGAGTTTGAAGCAATGCAGAATCAGGTAGTTTACGTAAGTGCTACCCCTGCCGATTACGAGATGCAAAAATCGGGAGGTGTATTTGTAGAACAGATTATCAGGCCTACCGGACTTTTAGATCCGATTATTGAAATTCGCCCGAGCCTTAACCAGATAGACGACCTGATTGAAGAAATTCAGCAGCGTGTAGAACTGGACGAACGTGTACTTGTTACTACCCTGACCAAGCGTATGGCCGAAGAACTCGCCAAATACCTGACTAAAGTATCTATCCGATGCCGATACATTCACTCTGAAGTGGATACACTGGAACGTGTAGAGATCATGCAGGATTTACGCCGCGGTATATTCGATGTACTTATAGGTGTTAACCTTTTAAGGGAGGGGCTTGACTTACCTGAAGTTTCGTTAGTCGCAATTCTCGATGCTGACAAAGAAGGTTTTCTACGTAGTAATCGTTCACTGACACAGACTGTTGGTCGTGCCGCGCGTAACGTAAATGGTAAAGCCATAATGTATGCCGACAAAATAACTGATAGTATGCAGCGTACCATAGACGAAACCAACTACAAACGTGAAAAGCAGCATAACTATAATGTAACTCACGGTAAAGTGCCAATGTCGCTGAATAAAAAGATAGAGAAAAATACGCTGGGTAAAAGCGAGGCTTATAAAATTGAACACGCGCCTAAAATTGCTGCTGAACCCGATACAACGTATATGGCAAAAGGCGATATTGAGAAAATCATCCGCGACAAGCGTAAAGCTATGGAGAAAGCCGCCAAAGAACTCGACTTTTTAATGGCTGCGAAACTGAGAGATGAAATTAAAGCATTACAGGAGAAAGTGTAGTAGTACTATGCTCCAATATAATTTTCAATAAAAAAGACTGCAGTTGTTTGCAGTCTTTTTTATTTTATTAAATTTCAGCAACCTAAAACCAATTAAACCTAACTATATGAAAAACTTAGCCGCCTTGCTAATCATCTGCCTTGTAACAGTAACGGCAACTGCTCAAGGGGTAAACTCTGATTATTTTAAGTACAATGATGCTGTGGATTTTAAAGTTAAATTCTTTACAAGTTCCAAAACCAGCAACACAGGCAATGACATTGCAGGAACCATGAACGTAGCCCGAAAAGGAGAATCTTTTAAACAGGGTGTGTTTGAATTCAGGAATAATACAGACCAGGATCAGGTTATAAATTTTAGCGAGCTTTTTATTGTAGACAATGCAGGGCAGAAACACCAGGCAAAAGTGGTAACACAAGCAATGAAAATGACATCTAACCCCGAAAAACTGGAAATGACCCTAAAATCTAAAAAAGAGAAAACCTTTATTATTGAATTTTGGCCGCCATTCCCAAAAGACTAGTTACCAAAACTTATGGTTAGAGATGTGTTGATCGATTTACCGGGAGCTGCGAAGTAATTATCTATAACATATGATAAAGCTATACTTTGTTGCAATTTATTTCATTTTTGGCTACAACGTTTGTTCGGCACAATTTGCAGTTGTTAATGACCCTGACGGTTATAGTAACTTGAGAGAAGCGCCTGGAAAATCTAAAATTATAACCCAATTAAAAAATGGCACAATCGTTTATGGGCTACCTGAGCCTGAAAATAAATGGCAAATTGTAGACTATTCATTTGACCCCATAAAAACAGGGTACATACATATCGATAGACTTGATTATATCGATAATTTACCTTCAATTCCAATAACACATAATAGTAAAAATACAGCTGTTCTGTCTGACGGAAAAATAACTATTACTGTAGAAATTTCCAAATTTGACGCAAGCCGACATAAGCTATCTTTTTATAAAGACAATAAGAACATGCTTCACAAAATTGATAACCTGACATTTTTAGGAACTGACGGAGGAATTCCCGCTTGGGAATACAAATCTATAGTAATTTCAATTCACGGCAAAGATATTATTATTCCTGAAGATGACCTGAGTCATATTTATGAACCAAACTTATCAAGTACAATTGCTAACTATGACACAAAAAAAAACATACTTTACTTACACTCAGCTAATAGTGATGGTGCAGGAGGATATGAAGTTTTATGGATAATAGATAGTGACACATACAAAGGAAGACACCTAATGCAAGGTTTTTAGTATTGAAACAACACACCTAATGATTGCTACTACAAAAAACACCCTGTTTCATATTTATATGGAGAAATTCGCAATGAGTGATGATGCTGTAATTGCATATGCAGAGGAAAATAACGTCGAGAACTACAGACAATTGCTTAAAGAATTCAATGCCATCAGAAGTGCTTCTTGTGATCATATTTGGGAAATTACAAAACCTGACAAACATCTGGCTGCATCTGAAATCAATTCGGTAGTAAAATCATACTCTCTTGAAAACTTTAGTTGGTTTGACGATGAAAGTTTTAAGGCTTTACTTAACTGGATTATGTATATGTGCTGGCATGAAGGGATTTTAAAAGATTAACTATACCTAACCACTCTTTCTGTTAAACAAATCTTAAACAATCTTACGGTAATATACAGCACCTCAATTTTTTATATCTTTAGCTATCAACACATAAGATATGAATTCAATAGCCTACTTTGAGATTCAGGCGCACGAGCCGGAAAAAGCAATTGCATTTTACAATACAGTATTCGGATGGAAATTTACACAGGACAAAGACCTGCCTATTGAATACTACCGTATCGAAACCAACGGCATGCACGGCGGACTTTTAAAACGCCCCGCCCCTGCTCCAGGAACCGAAAATGGAACGAATGCCTATACCTGCTCTATAGAAGTAGAAAACTTTGACGATACTGCCGACAAGATAATGGCTAACGGTGGCGAGGTAGCTTTACCTAAATTCGCTATTCACGGCAAGTGCTGGCAAGGTTATTTTATAGACACAGATAACAATACTTTCGGAATTTTTCAGGTAGATGAAACCGCTGACAATTCTACTTTTTAAGTCATAACAATAATATAATCAGAAACTTCAGGTATTTTTTATACATTCGCCGTCAGTTAATTAAACTAATCTGACCCCGATAGTATGAAATACACTGTTGTAAAAATGCCGTTAAGAAAAATCGTTTTTATACTATCCAGCATACTGCTCTTTCAGGGGTTGGCTGCTCAGGATACTATTCAACGTAAGTCTATAGTTACTTTAAACGTATTTTCAGTTCTGGCTAGCCAGGCACCACGCTGGGAAGTAGGGTATATTCGTAATATTAGCAAAAGGGTATGGCTTGGTGTAGAGCTGGGTTACGGCAACCACGATATCACTATTAATGATGTAAGCGGTAGGGACAGGCTTAACGATGACTATCAGATTTTCGAGATAAGACCCGCAGTATATTTTGACCTTCGTCCTGAAAAGAAGCTGAAACACCTGGCCTCATTCGAATTGTACTTTATTCATCATACCGATACTTTTGAGCGATCGAGTTACTATGCCCCTTCTGAATTCATGTCGTACAGGTACGATATCGCAGACTACAAACGAATTAAATATGGTTTCAACCTGAATTACAATCTATTGTATTACTTCGGGAGCAGAATATCGCTAATGCAGACAATTGGTTTAGGGCTACGCATCAGGGATGTTAGCTTTCGCAACGTTGTAAATAAGACCGAAGACCCCTACAATGATGACAATGAAAGCTTTATTTTTCCGGTAATCGACAGATACCTTAATACTACAGGAACAGCAAGCGCCTTCAACTTTAATTTAGATCTTAAATTACTGTACAGGTTTAAATAGAAAATGCTCCGGTTAAGGAGCATTTCTTTTGTAAGTTAAGTATCGTATTACTTATAGTATTCTCTAATCATTTCAATAAGTTTTTCTTCACTCATTTTGTTGGATGTACTCTCGCTGGAAACTGCATTTTTATATTGCGGAGTTTCTGACAGGAACTTTATAAACTGTTCCTGAGAATCGCCGGTACCGGTAATGTGTATCTCGTCTACATTTTGCATTAAGGCTGCAATTTCTTTAAAGAACTTTTGAGTTAATCCTCTCTCGTGGTTATTTTTGGTGTTTTCGTTAGAATTACCTTCTGCGCCGGGATTACTTACATGACCTACTACTGTAAAATCATCATTACTAGATGTTTCTCTTGCTATCACGGTTGCACTATGGGAATCCATCCATACGCCGAATTGTTTTTTATCAGACATAATTTATTATTTCTATAAATGTACCCCTTATCAACTCCTTATTATTTTAATTGGGTTAAGATTATGATTGTCTGTTATTTGTAAAATCTGTTATCATTCTTTTGAGCAAAAAAAAATGTTCTCATAAGAGAACATTGAAACTGTATGCATTAATTTTGCTGCGCCCTGAAAAGCGCATATAGCAAATCGGGATCTATCATTCCGGTTGGCGAAAGCTTCATTTCATTCAGTACACCTTTCATAGCGTATGGGCTAAGCCCCATGTTAATACCCATTTCACGAATAGCCACCTGCTCATTATCATGCAGTATTCCGTCTGCCTGCATCAATAATGCAAGTCTATAAAATTGTAATATTCGCTGATGTTCAGATTTTATAACCACCTTCTCAGCTGGTTCGTTAAAAAGTCCATCAAAAGTATCGGGGTCAATTCTAAGCTGTTTGGCTACAAGCGCAAGAAACTGATGTTCCCTTTCATGTATGCTTCCGTCAATTTTAGCAAAAGCGATCATTTCGGTCAGCAGGCTCAGTTTTTCTTTGTAGGTATTCATTGCAATAGTTAATTTTAGCTAAATTATCGTTTTGGTTAAAAAAAACAAACATATGAGCCACAAATTTCTACTATTCCTTTTGTATCTTTCTTATATGAATACAAACGCACAAAACCATACCTATTCTAAAAACGTTACTACGTTTACCATACACTCACCCGAACTCAATACAGACAAAAAGATATGGGTGTACCTCCCTGAAAATAATGGAACTGACTCCGTAAAATATCCTGTGCTGTATATGCATGACGGACAAAACCTGTTTGACAGTGCAACGGCTTTTTCCGGCGAATGGCGTATCGATGAGCAGCTGGACAGCCTGCAAGCTCAGACAATTGTTATTGGTATTGAACACGGTGGCGATAAACGTATTGACGAGCTTACCCCCTACACAAATGAAAAATATGGCGGCGGACAGGCAGACAAATACCTTGATTTCCTGGTTAATACCTTAAAACCATATATTGATAGTAACTATCATACAAAGCCGGATAAAGAAAACACAGCTATCCTCGGAAGCTCTGTGGGTGGGCTGATTTCATTTTATGCCGTTTTAAAATATCCTAAAGTATTCGGGAAAGCAGGGATATTCTCACCTTCATTTTGGTTTAATGATGCCATATACGACGATGCCATTAACACACCCCGCATTGAAACACGCCTTTATTTTATGGCGGGCGACCATGAAAGCACCGAAATGATTGCCGATCTTGACCGTATGCTCGAAATTGTCAATACAAAAGTCAGCAACAAAAACATTCAAAAGAAGATAGTCCACAACGGCAGGCATAATGAGGAACTTTGGGGTAAAGAATTTAAAGAAGCGTATTTATGGTTGTTTAATTAGGCCAATATGTGGATTGGGTTATTTGGTTTTGATCCCCAGATGATTACGCTAATCTCTTTTCAACCGGATTGAGTACCACATAACCAAATCCACAAATAACCAAATCACTATGAAACAGACAACCAAATCCACGAAAAAACATTACTTTTGCTAAAAATAAGCAAGAATGAATAACAACGATGTATTTAAAAAGCTGCGTGTAGCACTTCAATTAAGGGATGACCAAATAGTGGAAATATTAGAGCTGGTTGACTTTAGGATATCTAAAGCCGAACTTGGTGCTTTTTTCCGCGCTGAAGATCACCCTAATTTTATGGAGTGTGGCGACCAGGTATTGCGTAACTTTTTAAACGGACTAATTATTCACTTACGCGGAACGAAGGAAGCGCCTAAAAATGCTATGGACGTAATTAATCAAAATAGTGAGGCTGTAGCTGCCGCTAAAAAAGAAAGGCCTGCTACGTCATCTGCACCTTTCGAAAAACCTAAAAAGCCTGCTGCAAAAAAGCCGCCTATGAAAGGTCCGCCACAACGCCCTAAAAAGCCGGCACCGGTAGTTGAAAAAGTAAAGTTCAACAACGGAAAGGCTAAGAAAAAATAATCTTAACTTGATTTCTAGCATAAAAAAAGAGCCTTATGGCTCTTTTTATGTTTCTTAGGGTATCTGCTTATTCCGGCGCTATTACTGGCCCATCCCACTGGGATATACCACCTATAAGGTTATAAGTCGTTTCAAAACCAAGCTGTCCCATTATGTTGCACGCCTGTCCGCTACGGGCTCCGGCAGCACAGTATACATAATAATTCTTGCTCTTATCAAGTTCTTCAACGGCATAGATAAAACCCTGCCCTTTGTAAATATCGATATTAATTGCTCCGGGTATAATTCCGCGGTTCCATTCGTCTTCAGTGCGAACGTCCAGTATTACAGCATTGCTGTCTGCCTGCGACTGTGCCCACCATTCTTCCTGAGATATATTCATTTGTTTGTTGTTTTGTGCAAAGGTATTATGCTTTTATAGAACAGCCAATAGCCTTAGTCTCTTTTACGCTTACTTCTTTACCTTTTACAAGGGCATCAACAGCGTTTTCTACATATTTTGTTTTTACAGCAGCGGCGTCTTCGTAGTTATCATCTATAGCACCAATGTATTTTACCACATTGCCTTTAGCTGTTTTTTGAAGCACATACACATGAGGTGTTTTTGTCGCACCATACTGAGGATATATTTTTTGTCCTTCATCAAAAAGGTATGGGAAAGTAAATTTCTTAGCTTTAGCTTTATCCTGCATTTTAGCAAAACTGTCTTCTTTTTGCTTCTCCGGATTATTAGGATTAATGGCCACTACAGGGTATCCAAGTTTCTTGTATTTTTTATCTAAAGCGTTGATCCTATCCTCATAAGCCTGAGCATACGGACAATGGTTGCATGTAAACACAACGATATAACCTTTTGCATCTTTAATATCTTTTAAAGATACTTTTTTGTTATCTACATTCTTTAAGCTGAAGTCGGTGGCTATATCTCCTACTTTATAGCCTTCGGCAGGTTTGGTAAATGCAGCAAGAAAGGTAACAAGCATTACTGCTCCAAAAATTTTTATTGTTTTCATTGATTATATATTTATTTAAAATTACTTACTTCTTTTTCCAGTTCTGCATAAGTGAAAGACTTTTCATAAAACTTACGCATGTCCTTATTATATATAAGTGTCGCCGGAAGCGCGCCACTCCATGTAGAATATACTTTTGGAAGCCATGTATTCTGATCCGGATCTCTTAAATACACCACATCGCTTTTAAGCTGCTTCTCCTTTATAAAAGGAAGTAGTTTACTTTCTACCATTTTGTACATATCAAGGCTAACAAGCATAACCTTGATCTTGTCTTTCTTGTATTTAGCATTCAGCTCTTCAAAATGAGGCAGCTCTTCAACGCATGGCACACACCAGGTTGCCCAGAAATTTACTACATAGGTAGTATCATTTTTCTGATTTAGGAAGTACTCCAGCTTATCAAAGTCGTACGCTTTTACACTCACACCATCTTTAGAATATACTTTCAAAGGTGCCGGAGCGCCAGGTTTAGAAACCTTCGGAACTTCTGTAACCATTTCTTCAGCAGGCTTTGGTGCCTCTGCCTCTGCTTTATTATTACATGATGCCGCGAGCATTCCTGCAAACATCAGCATGATGGGTTTATTTTTGTATCGCTTCATAAGCATATTTGTCTTTTGGATTAATCCACTAAAATTAAGCCCTAAAAGCGCATCAAAAAAAAATTAAGAAAATTTTAACACAACACTTGTATGTACAAACATAAATCTACATACATTTGTACATACAAATTTTGTAATTACAAATATGAAAATAGAAGATATCATAAAATCAACTACTGCGATGACTCCTTCAAAAAGGACTACGCTTAATATTTTGTACACACAAAATGTTATCGCAGAAAACTTTAACGAAACAATGAAGCGTTATGATATATCGTCAGAACAATTTAACGTACTGAGGATATTGAGAGGCCAGAAAGGTAAGCCATGTAATATGGGGCTTATACAGGACAGGATGATAGCCAAAACCAGCAATACTACCCGACTGGTTGACAAACTACTACTTAAAGACCTTGTTACACGTGGCGTTTGCGAAGAAAACAGAAGGAAAATGGAGGTACTTATTACCGAGAAAGGCCTTGAACTACTAAAAGAACTTGACCCGATAGTGACAGCGCACGAAGATAAATTTGCAAATAACCTGACTATAGAAGAACTGGAACAGTTAAATAATCTGTTAGAAAAATACAGGACAATATAAATAAAATAGTACGATGTTAAATTATATAGACAGCCTTAACTGGCGTTATGCTACAAAAAAATATGATGCTTCTAAGAAAGTATCTAGCGAAGATCTTGAAACATTAAAGGAAGCTGTAAGGCTTAGTGTTTCTTCAGTAGGGCTTCAGCCTTATAAAATATTTGTTGTTGAAAGCCAGGAAATGCGCGACAAACTTAAAGTTGCAGCCGGCGGAAACAATCAGAACATTATTGCAGAATCATCTGCGGTGTTTGTATTTGCGAATGAACTTAATGTTGGCGACCAACAGGTTGAAGCTTACATTAATAACATAAGCCAGATACGTGGTGTTGCTAAAGAAAGCGTAAAAGGTTTTGGCGATTATATCTCAGGATTTTTAGGAAGCCTTACCGAAGAGCAGAAAAACATCTGGACTGCAAAACAGTCTTATATCGCTCTTTCTACTCTTATAAATGCTGCCGCACTGCTAAAAATTGACACTACAGCTATGGAAGGCTTTAACGCAGAAGAGTTCAACACGATTTTAGGTCTTGACAAACTAGGACTTAACGCTGCTGTTATTGCTGCAGTAGGTTACAGGCATGAAGAAGATGCTATGCAGCATGCTGTTAAGGTAAGAAAACCAAAAGACCAATTATTCGTAACTCTTTAATTAGTAATTTAATAACCCAAAATAATTTTTAAAAACAATGAAAAATCTAAAATCAATTGCAATTGCATTAGTAGCGCTTGTAACTATTACAGCTAACGCTCAGGACAAAAAAATCAACGCAGCGAAAAGTAAAATCAGCTGGGTTGGTGAAAAAGTAACCGGAAAACACGAAGGTACTATCAACGTTAAAGACGGTGTTCTTACTTTTAAAGCTGATAAACTTACAGGTGGTAATGTAACTGTAGATATGACTTCTGTACAGGTAACTGACCTTAAAGCGGGTGAAGGTAAAGAAAAACTTGAAGGCCACTTAAAAGCTGCTGATTTCTTTGGCACTGACAAACATGCAACTTCTAAGATCGTTTTCAAATCTGTAAAAGCTAAATCTGCAGGTGTTTACACTGTAACTGGTGACCTTACAATCAAAAACATTACAAAACCTGTAACTTTTGATCTTACTGTAGGTAAAAACACTGCTACTTCTACTTTTAAAGTTGACAGAACTAAATATGATATTACTTACGGATCTAAAAGCTTCTTCGACAGCATTGGAGACAAAGCTATCTACGATGAGTTTACTTTAACTGTAAACCTTGCTTTCTAATATCCAAAAGATATTTAAATTGAACAAACCCACGCAATGCGTGGGTTTTTGTTTATTTATACGTTACTACGATTCTAAGTTACTTATTTACTTAACTCCTCAGGACAAGCTATTGTAACTAATCTGAACTATTTAAAACCTCAGCATTTAAGCCACATTTAAAACAGCCCTTCAATAGAAAGATAACGCTCCCCTGTATCGTAATTAAAAGTAACAATTACCGCGTCTTCAGGAATTTCAGCCAGTTTTTTATTCACGGCGGCTAACGAAGCCCCTGTAGATATACCTGCAAGCAGCCCTTCTTTTTTGGCGGCGTCACGCGCAAATTCAAAAGCCTCTTCTTTTCCTACCTGAATTACACCGTCAATAAGGCCGCTTTGGTAAATAGATGGTACAAATCCTGCTCCTATTCCCTGAATCGGATGCGGTGCAGGGCTTCCTCCGCTTAATACAGGCGATAATTCAGGCTCAACCGCAACGACCTTCAGGTTCGGGAATTTTTCTTTTAAAACAGCCGCTACGCCTGTTATATGTCCTCCGGTTCCCACTCCTGTAATTAAATAATCTATTCCATCAGGAAAATCTTCCAACAATTCTTTAGCCGTAGTACGCTTATGCACCTCAACATTAGCCTGGTTATCAAACTGGCTTGGCGACCATCCGTTTGGTGTAGCTGCTGTTAACTCAGCAGCCCTTTCAATAGCCCCTTTCATGCCCTTTTCACGTGGTGTCAGCTCAAACTCTGCCCCGTAAATAGACATTAGTTTCCTTCGCTCAATGCTCATACTTTCGGGCATAACAAGAATCAGCTTATAGCCTTTTACAGCTGCCACAAGAGCCAGACCGATACCGGTATTACCCGATGTAGGTTCTATAATAACGCTGTCTTTTGTCAGTATGCCTTTAGCCTCGGCATCTTCAATCATAGCTAGGGCAATCCTGTCTTTAATGCTGTTTCCCGGATTGTTTCGCTCTAATTTAATCCAGACATTTCGGTTTGGGAATAAGTTATTTAAATGTAAATGTGGCGTGTTGCCTATAGTTTCTAAAATGCTTTGCGCTTTCATATATATGGTGAATTTTAGATTACAAAATTTAATGGTTCAGGGAAATTATCCCTTGTTTTAATTGTTATTTCGCTTTTATGATATACCAATGAGTTAACGGGAACCGAATTGGTTACCCATACGTTTCCGCCAATAATGCTTCCATCGCCTATTACTGTACTACCACCAAGGATAGTCGCGTTGGCGTAAATGGTAACATTATTTCCAATGGTAGGATGACGTTTTACCGATGCTTCGGCTTTGCTTACACTTAGCGCACCAAGTGTAACACCCTGGTAAATTTTTACATCATTACCTATAAGCGAAGTTTCCCCGATTACGATACCCGTACCATGATCTATAAAGAAACGTTCGCCTATTACAGCACCGGGATGAATGTCAATTCCGGTTTTGCCATGAACATATTCACTTAGCATTCTCGGCAGTAGTGGAATGTTATTTTGCCACAACTCATGAGCTATCCGGTAAACTGAAATTGCGAAGAAACCGGGATATGAAATAAGTACCTCAGCACGCGATTTAGCCGCAGGATCGAACTCAAAAATAGCTTTTAAATCATCTTCAAGTTTTTGATGAAGTCTGTCTACTTTGTATTTTAAGGATAAGACAAATGCATTTGCTTTATGTACTTCTAATCCTGCCACTTGTAACAAGTGGGAAAGTGTATCTTCAAGTTCTTTTTCTTTCGCCAGAAAATAGTCATAATCGGCATATTCCTCACCAATACAAAAGAGCCATTTAAAGAATTCTTCTATCCAGTTTTCGGTTTTAGACCGGTTCGGAAGCACACCCGCTTTTAAATAATTTGCGGTATAAACAGAGTGTTTCATAGTTAATGTAAAAAATAAAAGCCTCCCGTAATGAGAAGCTTTTGCAGTTATTTAAAGGCTTTCAAACCCGAATTTACGCCACAGCAAATGCTTCTTTTGTATAAAGACAACACAGGCAAACAGCGATATTTTGGTTTAATGCTCTCATGATTTTTAATTTATAGCCTAACAAATGTAAACAAAAAACTTCAATAGTCTACCACTTTAGTAGATTTATAACAGTAGTAATTCAGCAGATATGTTTCATACATTTGCGGCATTATTACTACCCTACTTATGAAAAACATACTTGTTATAGACAATTACGACAGCTTTACATACAATCTTGTACACTACCTGGAAGACCTTGACTGTAAAGTTACTGTGCTGAGAAACGATGAAATTGATATTGACGAGCCCAAACATTATGACAAAATATTACTTTCTCCGGGGCCCGGAATTCCGGATGAAGCAGGACTGTTAAAAGACATAATTAAAGAGTACGCATCTACAAAAAGCATCCTCGGAATATGCCTCGGACAACAGGCAATCGGGGAGGTTTTTGGAGGCACACTAATCAACCTGAATGAGGTGCATCACGGGGTAGCAGCGACCATTAAAATTGTAGTGGAAAATGAGCCGCTTTTTACAGGAATGGGTAATAAGATCGAAGTAGGCAGATACCATTCGTGGAGTGTAAATAATGATGCTTTTCCAGAGGTGTTAGAGGTAACATCTGTGGACAAAAATGGAAGTATTATGTCGCTAAGGCATCGTTTCTACGATGTAAGAGGTGTGCAATTTCACCCCGAATCGATACTCACACCACAAGGAAAACAAATTTTAACAAATTGGATCAATCTTAATTTATAAATAAACATATACTTTAATAAAAGCATTTAAAACTACTGAATAATAAAATGATAAACATTAACTATAGATAAATCCTATTGCTGTTTTCGAAAACGTTTTTTGTTAAAAAACTGTTAACAACACTATTAAACAAACGTTTAATTTAAACAAGTGTTTAACTTTGCATCGCAATTAACAAAGACAAAAAATGACGGAGTTTAACGACAAACAAACTGACATACTGCTGGCCGCGGAAAAGCTGTTTGCAGAAGAAGGGTTTGACGGCGCTTCCATCAGGACCATAGCCAAAGAAGCCAATGTAAATATTGCGATGATATCGTACTATTTTGGCTCTAAAGAAAAGCTACTTGAAGCGCTCATCATCCACCGCACATCAGGCATGAAAATGCAGCTTGAAAACATCTTCAAAGAAGACCTCTCCCCGCTTGAAAAAGTAGATAGGTTAATAGACCTTTACATATCGAGAATTCACAAAAACAAATGCATGTACCAGATACTGCATTTTGAACTTTCTACCAAAAAAAGAATTATGGATATGCAGTCTTTTATAGACATCAAAATCCAAAACCTTGAAGCATTTCACAGAATAATCCGCGAAGGGCAGGACCGCGGCGTATTTAGGAAAGATGTAAACATTATGCTCATTCCACCAACCATCATGGGAACACTGGTTCATTTCCAGATGAACAGGCTTTTCTTTGAGAAGTTCATAGACCTTAGCACAGAAGAAGCTTACGAACTCTACATAAATAACGAGCTTACCGCTCACATTAAACAAACCATTAAAGCGCTTTTAGTACATGAAAATTAAGCACATACTGCCAGGCGGCCTCCTACTCTTTACACTTGCCTTTCAGGCACAGGAAAAGAAACCACTTTCGCTGGACGAGGCGATATCGCTTGCAGTTACAAAAAGTACCGAGGCTAACCTTGCCGACACTAAGGTAGCCACATCTAAATTTGACCTTGATAACACCAAGAACAATCAGTACCCTGATTTTAAGGTTTCGGGCCAATATATGAGAATCACGAACCCAACGGTTAAACTAAGGCTGCCTATAAGCAGTGCTGAACCGGCAGAAGGTGAAGAAGAAACCGCAACGGCGTCTCCAAAAGTAAACCAGATTATGTTTGCACAGGCAAGCTTTAGCATGCCCCTGTTTTCAGGCTTTAAGCTTAGAAACAGCGTAGATGCTTCAGAAAACATATACAAGGCACAAACTTTTAATGCTGCCAGCACAAGAGAGCAACTTGCCATGCAGGCCATTGCACTTTATGTAAACCTTTACAAAGCGCAGGAATCGGTTACCCTGATACAGGAAAACCTGAAAAGTGCCAAACAACGTGTTACAGACTTTACAGCAATGGAGCAAAACGGGCTTTTAGCACGTAACGATTTCTTAAGAGCGCAGCTACAAGCCAGCAATGTGCAATTATCGCTTGATGACGCCCTTAAAAACGTTTCGACGATCAATTACCAGTTGGTGACACTTTTAAAGCTTCCTGAGGGCACGCAGATCGTTCCGAGTGGAGATTACTTTAAAAAACCGGACGGTATTACACCTTCGGTAACTTTAGAAGAAGCTATCGGTCAACGCAGCGACCTTGAAGCATTACGCTTTCAACATAAAGCAAGCGAGTCGAACGTTAAGATTGCAAAAGGAGACTACTACCCTTCTATCGCTTTATCTGCAGGTTACGTTGCACTTGATATTCAGAATGTAGCCCAGGTATACAATGCTGTTAACTTTGGTGTTGGTGTATCGTACGATATTGCAAACATTTTTAAGAACAGCAAAAAAGTAAAAGCAGCACAAAGCCGTGCAGAAGAAACACGCCAGCAGGTAGAGATACTTACCGACCGCGTTAAGGTACAGGTACAGCAGGCGCAGGAAAACTATAACCTTAGCCTGAAACAAGACAAGGTATACACCGAGGCTGTTGAGCAGGCTACAGAAAACTACAGGATCGTTAAAGACAAATATGAAAACGGGTTGAACGACACTAACGACCTTCTTGAGGCCGATGTTGAACAGCTGCAGGCTAAAATAAATGAAGCATTCTCTAAAGGGGATATTACCCAGCGCTATTATGAACTGCTTAATGCTTCCGGAAAATTAACCAACTCTTTTAATCTTACACAAAACAAAAATTAATTATATCCAATCATGGAAGATACTAATAAGAAAAAAACAAACAAGAAGTTTATCGTAATCCTGGCTGTACTGGTTATTGTTGGTGGCGGTTACGGAATTTATAAATACATGCAATCCCTGGCTCACGAAACTACGGATGATGCTCAGGTAGAGAAAAACATGAACCCTATCATTCCGCGTGTAACCGGATACATTACAAAAGTATTGGTTAAGGATAACCAGTTTGTTAAGAAGGGTGATACGCTTTTTGTGATAGACGACAAAGATTATGTTGTACGTGTTGAAGATGCAAAAGCAGCTCTCGCAGCGGCTGAAGGAAGCTATGCAGCAGCCAAAGCAGACATTAGCGGTGCATCTGCAAATATTTCTACCTCTGAAGCTAATGTATTATCATCTAAAGGAAACATTGAAGCTGCCAAAGTTAGGCTTTGGAGAGCTACCAACGACTTTCAGCGTTTTGAAAACCTGTACAAAAACCACTCTATAACTAAACAACAGTTTGAGCAGGCACAGGCGACCAAACAGGAAGCTGAAGCTAACCTTAGGGTTTTACAACAGGCAGAAGCGGCAAGCAGATCGCAGAGGGCTGCCAGCGTTTCAAGATCTGACGTTTCAGGAAAACAGACAGAAGTTGCATCGGCTAACATCAAAAAAGCACAGGCTGCTTTGGATGCTGCTAACCTTACACTAAGCTATACTATTGTTACTGCTGCTGTAGACGGACAGGTTTCTACTGTAGATATTCAACCGGGTCAGCTGGTACAACCGGGTCAGGCATTGTTTTATATCATCAACAGTGAAAATGCATGGGTTGTGGCTAACTTTAAAGAAACTCAGCTTACAAAAATGAAAGAAGGACAGAAAGTAACCATCAGTGCAGATGCTTACCCTGATGTTGAGTTTGAAGGTGAAGTTACAAGCTTCTCTCCTGCTACAGGTGCACGTTTCTCTCTACTGCCTCCTGACAATGCTACAGGTAACTTTGTTAAGACTATCCAAAGGCTTCCTGTAAAAATAAGCCTTACACCAAACAACGATAAAGAAAAAGTAAAACTGCTTCGCCCGGGTATGAACGTTGAAGTAGATGTACATTTAAAATAAAATTATGGCAGGAGCAGCAACAGCAGCTGACGACAGCTTAGTAGAATATGGTTTCAGGCGTGTTATCATTACGATAACGGCGGTACTTTGTGCCCTGCTTGAAATTGTAGATACTACAATTGTTAACGTTGCATTAAACGATATGCGTGGTACGCTTGGAGCAACTCTTACCGATGTTGCCTGGGTTATTACAGCATATGCAATTGCAAACGTAATTGTAATACCCATGACAAGCTGGCTTTCGCAGCAATTTGGGCGACGAAATTACTTTGCAGCCTCAATTATACTATTTACCGTAGCATCCTTTCTATGTGGTAATGCCACGAACATCTGGGAGCTTGTAGCCTTTAGGTTTATTCAGGGTATGGGTGGTGGTGCCCTGCTGGTAACAGCACAAACCATTATCACCGAAAGTTACCCTGCTGCAAAACGAGGCATGGCTCAGGCTATTTATGGTATGGGTGTAATTGTTGGCCCTACCCTTGGTCCGCCATTAGGTGGTTGGATAGTAGATAACTACTCTTGGGGTTGGATATTTTACATTAACGTGCCGCTTGGTATCATTGCTACCATACTAACGATAATGTTCGTAAAAAGCCCTAAGTACGGTGAAAAACTAAAAGCGAGTCAGGTCGACTGGTGGGGAATCATTTTCCTTGCGTCTTTTATCGGGTCACTTCAGTTTGTGCTTGAGCATGGGCAACAGGACGACTGGTTTGAAGATCACCTGATCATTACGTTAAGTGTTGTGACATTATTTGGCCTTGTAGCCTTTATTTGGCGCGAACTGGTATACGAACACCCAATAGTTAACTTGCGTGTCTTAAAAGACAGCAATTTGCGAATAGGAACCATTATGTGTTTCATCCTTGGGTTTGGTTTGTACGGATCTACATTCATTATACCAATTTATACGCAGTCGGTTTTAGGATGGACAGCACTTGATGCAGGTTTATTACTTATACCAAGTTCTATTACGACAGCGTTGATGATGCCTCTTATTGGTAATCTTATTCAGAAAGGAGTAAAACAAACCTACATGGTCGCATTAGGTTTCCTTATATTCTTTGTCTTTACAACCTGGATGCATAACATAATGACACCGGACACAGGAACAGAGCATATGTTCTGGCCGCTTATTATGCGTGGAATCGGATTAGGATTACTTTTTGTACCCATCACAACAATGGCACTTTCTACCCTTAAAGGAAAAAGCATTGGTGAAGGGGCGGCATTTACAGGTATGATGCGTCAGTTAGGTGGTTCATTTGGTATTGCCATCATCACCACTTTTGTAACACGTTTTACACAAATGCACAGGGTAAACCTTGTGAGCCATGAGCAGGTAACCGATTTTGCCACACAACAAAGGGTTATGCAACTGCAACAAGGCTTTATGGCAAAAGGTTTCAGTGCTTCCGAAGCTTTAGCTAAAGCATACAAAGCTATGGAGGGTGCTGTTATGAAACAGGCTACTGTACTTTCGTATATGGATGTATTTATGTATCTGGGTATCCTGTTCCTTGTATGTATACCGTTTATCCTGCTTGTTAGACAGGGTAAAGGAAAAATAGACATGAGTGAAGCGATGCACTAATAAGTGCTTGGCATTCAGTCACATTTGGCAATAGGCCGCTATATATAATATTAGGCCTGTCAGAAATGATGGGCCTTATTTTTAATCATCAGAAGAAATCAAAAAAATGGACAAAAATTACAATCACTATAAAATTACGCTGGAAGAAATAGGCGAAGAACAAAAAGAGCCTGTTTGCGTTGAGTTTGAAAACAAAGACGGACTGATGTCGGTTTTGCGTAAACTGCTTGGGAAAGACAAAAACCAGGCTTACCTGGAAGACCTTTCACAGTTTGCATGGCCATAAATTAGTATACAAGTCACAGTAAACAGTTTTAAAATCACATTCATATGAATCCAAAATACAATCATTACAAAATAACGCTTAAACATACTTTCAGTCCGAAAGAGGAAGACCTCAACCCTGCAGTTGTTCTGGAGTTTGATAATCATGATGAAATATTCGCTATTATCAAAAGGCTTCAGGAAAAAAATCATTTTGATGATGCAGATCAGTCAGCACAATTTGCCATTGGCCTTAAAATGTTTAGTGAAGTTATACTAAAGAACAAAGACAACAACCTATTCTCAGAATTTTTGCCTGAGTTTAAAAACTTCATGAATAAGCTTAAAAGCAGTTAATTAATTCTCAACCGGAAATTGGCGTGAATTAATAATTAATGAAGAGCTGAAAAAACTCCGTAAAGTATATTCCTACTTTACGGAGTTTTTTATATGCCGTTGTAATCACTCAAAAAACCTTAAAAAAATAATGTTTATTTCAAGTGTTCTATCTCCGTACGTATTAAAAGAAACCTATGTAGGCTACCAGCTAAATGCCGTTACTAAAAACCCGTACAGGATGTATTTTATAATATCTGACCTAAATGAAAATATATTAAAAAGTTTTGATGAAGCAGGTGTCGATTTACTTTCTCCACAGTTTTATCCGCGAAGCAAAGCATGAGCTGGTTATCAAGCAAATCTACAGCCTATTCCAGTATGAAATCTATTTCGGGTGCCGATGCATCCCTCCTGTCGCCAAAGCGAAGGTAAACTTCAGCTTTTTTCATAAACGGAGCCTGCAATAATACCGGACGGATAGCCTTAAATAATTCTTCCGCATTATGGGCATATAGGTATAGCGTACCGTCAGACCCATCCATGTTTATCTCATGGCCGTCCAGCTCCCCTATTCCTTTATTGTATAGAAATACACGTAGCTTACTTTCAAGGTCATGAAGTTCTTCAAGCCCTTCATAACCATAATAAAAGTTGATGAGCATAGATTGCTTATACTCCATCTCTGAATTTTCGGAGTTAAATAAATCCTGTATACGCATGCGTCTTCTATCTATTAACTAATATCTAACGGGTAAACACTAATGTATTTCCTTTACTAAGTTTGGCATCAAAAGCATAGCCATCGTAATTAAAGCCCTGAAGTCCTTTAAGCGTCTTTACGTTTTTGTCTATAATATAACGCACCATCATGCCTCTGGCCTTTTTAGCAAAAAAGCTTATCATTTTTAGCTTGCCATCTTTATAATCCCTGAACTCGGGTACTATAACGGGTACTTTTAGTACTTTAGCATCCACCGCATCAAAATACTCTTTACTGGCAAGGTTTACAAAAAGTTCACCGTCTTCCAATTCATCGTTTAAAGCTTTGGTTACGGTTTGCTTCCAATATTCATATAAATTCTTACTGTCTTCTACCGGAAGATGCGTACCCATTTCAAGGCGGTACGGCTGAATTAAATCTAAAGGCTTTAGTAATCCGTACAATCCCGAAAGTATTCTTAAAGAATCCTGAAGCTTATTAATTTTAGCAGCAGGAATGGTATAAGCATCAAGCCCTGTGTATACGTCGCCATTAAAAGCGTACATAGCAGGACGTGCATTTTTTGGCGTAAAAGGTGTTGCCCACTCCTGATTACGCTGCCAGTTGAGTTCGGCAAGCTTATCAGATATATCCATAAGTTCACGCAATTCGGCAGGCGATTTCTCTTTCACGGCTTTGTGCACGACTTCGGCATTTGCCAAAAAAGCAGGTTCTGTATATTTTTTTGAAGGAAGTTTAGTTTCGTAGTCCAGCGACTTTGCGGGGGATATTACAATTTTCATACATACTAATTATACATCAAAGTTAGTGATTGTATTATTATAGTCAAAATCAGGTATTTTTCGTTATGAGTAAATTCTTATATTGCAGTATCAAACCAACCAACTAATTTCCTATGGCTGAATTTATAATCCAGACAAAATCTCTTAATTTTCGTTACGGAAAGCAGCGCAAAGTGCTTGACGATGTTTCCCTAAACATACCTAAAGGATCTATTTACGGATTTTTAGGACCCAATGGTGCCGGAAAATCTACTACCATGAGGCTGCTTACCGGCATACTTGCCGAACAGGATGAAGCAATATCTATTTTTGGCAAACCTTTAAAAACGCAGTTGCCCCAGGTTTTTGAAAATATCGGGTCGCTCGTTGAAAGTCCCGCTTTATACTTACATCTTAGCGGCTACAATAACCTAAAGTATATTGCTAAACTTCGAAATGTACCCGAAACACGAATAGCCGAAGTTTTAGAATTGGTAGACCTTACCCGCGATGCCAAACGCAAGGCAAAACAATATTCGTTAGGTATGAAACAGCGCCTTGCCATTGCCATGGCATTGTTAAGTGAGCCCGAATTGCTTTTGCTGGATGAGCCTGTAAACGGCCTGGACCCTAACGGTATTCAGGATATTCGTAAACTGCTCGTAAAACTTAACCGTGAAAAAGGAGTTACCATATTTGTATCGAGCCACCTTTTGGCTGAAATTGAAAAGATGTGTACCCATGTTGGTATAATTAGCAACGGAAAGCTTCGTTTTGAAGGCACTATAGAAGACCTGTCAAAAAAATCAGGACTTTGTAAAATTCAGCTTACGGTAAAAGAAGCACCACAATGGCACGAAAAGCTGTTGGTTGAGTTTCCTGAAGCTAAACTTGAAAATGCGACACAAATTAGCCTCGAACTGCCTGACAGGGAAGCGATACCCGTATTTACCAAAAATCTGGTAGAACGTGGTGCACGCCTGTATGAACTAAAGATTCTTGAAGGCCTTGAAGAATGGTTCATGAGTTTAGTCAATCAAAAATAACATCCAACCAATTACTATTACGATGCAAAATTTTACAACAGCTCTCAAAGCTGAGCATATAAAGAAAAAAGGTACAGGCATTTATATTACCGCTATTATACTGGGTGCATTAAGCCCGCTTATTATGGCGTTGGTTAAAATAGCCAATGCCGAACCCTCGGCTGCAGGCATACCTTACAATTATTTTACCTGGTTCTTAAGAGGATGTATGGATCCGTTTGCAGGATTCTTTTTACCCCTTCTCATCATTATCACTGTAAGCCGGGTTACGCAACTTGATCATAAAAATGGCGGATGGCAGCTTATGGAAACGCAACCCTTAAAAAAAATAGCTATTTACTTTTCTAAGTTTACCGTTATTTTACTTTCAAACATAATAGCCATACTTAGCGTTATTGTTTGTGCCTACCTTTTTGGTTGGATTGTTTCCCTTATAGTTAAAGTACCTAAAGAAGCCTCGTTTGCTTTTGAAGCCGGAGAAGTAGCTTTACTGTTTGCCCGCTTATTTTTAGCCGCTTTATTTTTCACAGCGTTTCAATACATTATATCAGTATTACTGCCAAGCTTTATATGGTCGCTGCTAATAGGTATCTTCCTTTTACTATTGTATTTATTCCTTCTCAGCTTTAACATACTGCCGGACTGGTATCCCATTTCGTTCTTCGGCAAGATTACCGATTTCCCTAACGGAAGTGACCTGGGCTACTGGGTTACGTATTCTGAAGTATTGAGTGTCTTATTATCTGCATTAGCACTTTATATAGGTTTTACATGGTACAGGCACAAGAGCTTTAAGAGAGCCTTTATTGGAAAGAGACATACATTACAATTGGTTATAGTTTTACTTGTACTGGGAGGCGCAATAGCATTTGTAGCTACACCTAATACAATGGAGCAATATGGTAAAACAGTAGTAAGCGGAACTATTGAAAGCGACATACCGTTTAATAATGTGTATATAACCGATCGTTTTATAAATGACACTATTGCCGTTATCCCGATTAAGAATAACAAATTTAATTTTGCCATTACTAAAAATGTACCGCTTGATTACTATCAACTTGCTTTTGATGAGAAAATGGCAATTAATGCTATACTAAGCAACAAAGACAATACTGTTTTAAAAGTAAAATGGTATAATGGTACCGGTAAAGCTGACATATCTGGCAGCCGTTTAGCTGAAAACAGGTTTAAGGATAAACAAACAATGTCCTACAGTATGGTTAATTATTTTTTACAACAAAACCTGATGCTGGACAACGCAAAATACTTAACCGACGAGTTGGTAGACGAATGGGAAGATGCCCTTGATGAAACCTCTACATTTAAAACCGCCGACAATTATATACCCCGCGCTGATTTTACCGAAATAAGCAAAAAGCTGGTTACAATTCGACACCTTGCTATGTGGAACGATATTGTAAAAAAGAGAGCGGCATTATATCCTGACCAGAAAACACCCGAAACTGCCGGGATAAAAACCATGAAGTCTAAAGTTTCGCTTAATGACGAAAGCCTGTTAAGCTCTAAAGATTATTTTAATTATGTCATTGGTCAGCTTACAGCATCTAATAAAAATGATATAGACGAAAACACAAAAGCACTGTTAGCAATCAGCAAAATGCCTGCCGGAGCATTTAAAGATAAAATGCTTTACTGGCAGATCGAAAAGAGCCTTAATGAATCGGCAACTGCCGAAGAACGGGCAAAAGTACTTGACGGCTACGGTAACAACTTTACCGACAAAAAGTACCTTGCCATAGCTATGGGTAAAAACAGCATCTTTAACAGGCTAAGTAAAGGTATGCCTGCTCCCGGGTTCGACGCCGTTAGTATAAATAAAGAACGGTTTAACCTGGAACAACTTAAAGGTAAATTTGTTGCTATAGATGTATGGGCTACGTGGTGTGGACCATGTAAGGAGCAGTCTCCACATTTCGAGAGAATGGCCCTTAAATATAAAAATGAAAATATACAGTTTGTTGCACTAAGTACCGATAGAAAAATTGAAAGCTGGTACATCGAAGCAAAATCAAAATCAAAAAGTGTTTTGCAACTACATATTAATAGTGACGCGCAGTTTAGCAAAAATTATAATGTGGAGTTTATTCCGAGATTTATACTAATAGATCCGCAGGGTAACTTTGCTAATTCTTCTATGCCTGCTCCCGACAGTCCTCCTTTTGAAAAAGAGATACGCCAGGCTTTAGGATTGGCAGAGCAAAAATAATTTAATTCCCCCTATTGCATCAGTTCAGCCTGTAACGCCAACACTTTACAGGCTGAACCATTTTAAAGAAATACCTATCTTTGTAAGAAAGCTTGTTATTATGGATATGTACGCACAAATAGACAGCAGCATTAGCCGTTACGTTACTTTTTCTAAAGAGGAACTTGATACATTTAATTCTTTACTGGAATACAAGACTGTACCAAAGAAAACGATTATGCTTCATGAAGGCGAAATGTGCAACTTTGAGGCTTTTGTAATTAAAGGCTGCGTACGTAAATATTACATAGACCCTAACGGTTTCGAGGTTATACTTCAGTTTGCCATAGAAAACGCATGGGTTAGTGATATCTCATTCAGTAACTACGAAACCAAACCCAGCAGGATCTTTATCGAAACAATGGAAGATTGTGAATTCCTGGTTTTTAACCCTGAAACCAAAGAAGAACTTTTAGAGCGTGTACCACGATTTGAAAGAGCTTTCAGGATATTGTTTGAACGCCATTTATCTGTAACCCAAAACAGGTTGTTTAATACTATATCTAAAACGGCAATGGACAAGTACCTTGAATTCCTGGAACTGTACCCTACCCTGCCCCAACGCGTAGCCCAGCATTACATAGCTTCTTATCTTGGTATATCTGCCGAATTTTTAAGTAAGGTCAGGACTAAGTTGGCCAGGCAATAGCCAGCTAGTTTTTTTACTTTTACTGAAAATCTCATTTTCTCACTATAAAATGTTTTTCTTGTCCTAGTTCAATGCCAGGGTGTTTAATATACCGCAACTTTGCATAGTAATATTAAAACAACCACTACTATGGACAGAAAAGATTTTATCAGAAAAGGCCTTATGGGTACCGGGATGTTTATCACTTCGGCAGCCATAGGAGAAACCCTAACCAACGATATAGACGAGATTAAACCGTTAGAACCTATAGGCTACAACCACCTGCCAAACGAAAGCGCACTTGTATTAGAGAACACCGTTTTACATAAAGCCGGCAGCCGCGGACATGCCAATCATGGCTGGCTGGACTCTCACCACTCTTTTAGTTTTGCCAATTATTATAATCCCGACAGAATGCACTTTGGTGTACTTAGGGTTTTAAATGACGACCGTGTAGATGCAGGTCTGGGCTTTGGCACTCACCCACACGACAACATGGAGATTATCTCTATTCCGCTTGAGGGAGATTTAGAACATAAAGACAGCATGGGCAATACTGCCGTTATTAAAAAAGGCGATATTCAGGTAATGAGTGCCGGAACAGGTATTTACCATAGCGAATACAACAAGAACAAAGACCAGCTTACCAAGTTCTTACAAATATGGGTATATCCCAACAAAAAGAATGTTACCCCACGTTACGACCAGATATCGCTTAACGAAGCCGATCGCCACAACAAACTGCAACAGATACTATCGCCAAATGCTAACGACGAAGGCGTCTGGATACATCAGGATGCATGGTTTCACCTAGGCAAGTTCGACAAAGACTTTACAACCGAATATAGACTTAACAAAAGCGGCAACGGTATTTATGCCTTTGTAATTAAAGGTGATATTACTATAGGTAGTGTTCAGCTAAACCAGCGTGATGCCCTTGGTATTTGGGACACAGCAGCTATAAACATCACCGCTGCTTCTCAGGATGCAGAGCTTCTTCTTATAGAAGTGCCAATGTCAATATAATTTTTTTCTAATAATCAATTGCGTAACAAAATTTAATTCATAAATTTGTATATACAAATATTGTACATACAATTAATTCAACTTTTACAAATAATAAAATCACAAGAATATGTCAACTACAAAATGGGCAGTAGACCCAACCCACTCAGAAATAGGATTTAAAGTGAAGCACATGATGTTTACTAACGTATCCGGTAACTTTACAAAATTTACAGCCGAGGCAGATACAGAAGGTGATCATTTTGATAATGCCAAGTTTTCATTTAGTGCGGACATCGATTCTGTAAGCACAGGAAACGCAGATCGTGACGGACACCTTTTAAGCGGAGACTTTTTTGATTCGGCACAATTCCCTAAAATCACATTCGAATCGACTTCATTTGATAAGAAAAACGAAGGAGAATATACACTTAACGGAAACCTTAGCCTTCATGGCGAAACCAAACCTGTAAGCCTTGATGTAGAGTTTGGCGGTATCGCTAAAGACCCTTGGGGTAACACAAAAGCAGGTTTTAGTATTACAGGAAAACTAAACCGTAAAGATTTTGGCCTTACATGGAACTCTGCCCTCGAAACAGGCGGTGTACTTGTAGGTGAAGAAGTAAAACTGGCAATTGAATTGCAGTTTGTAAAACAATAATTATTGTTTGGTATATGTTTGGTTAAAAACCTGCAGTGCGAAAGTACTGCAGGTTTTTTGCTTTATGTTGTCTTGGAATAAGTAACAGGGCTGCACTGTGCAAATTTTTCCTGTGCTGAATTTCCGAATTTGTGGTCTTTCACATACTCATACAAAAGCCTTCTGAATTCTTCTTCCTTCTCGGCGGGAAGGTTTTTAAAGGAATACAGAAAAAAATCAATTGTACCGTCTGGATTCATGTAAATCCTGTTCCACCCTTTGGTAACCTCTTCCCATTTAAAATTATTTTTAAAAAGGTATTCTCCAAATGATTTCAGGAAATTATAGTACGTTTCAATATGTTTTTGCTGATCGGCTTCCGTTTTAAAGATACCATTATCACCCAAAGCTTCCTTATATTCCTTTTCGACTTTGATTAATAAGCCGTTTTGTTTTGCTTCTTCAACCGGCATTACCGTCTGGCTGTATCCAAAAACAGAAGCCAGGAGTAAAGTAGTCAGCAATAATTTCATAAGTAAATGATTTATGTTGGTAGTACAAATAACTAAAATTATTACATAAAAATTATTCGGCATCAATAAAAAATCCCGAAGCTTTCACTTCGGGATCTCTAATTTAATCTTCTTCCTCTTCTATAGTATGCGACTTAGAATAGGTGCGCCATTTCTCAATGCACTCCTGCATATCGTTTGGAATTTCACTATCAAAACGCATAAACTCTTTTGTTGTTGGGTGTTCAAAGCCCAGTGTTTTTGCGTGTAGCGCCTGGCGTGGCAATATTTTAAAACAGTTGTCTATAAACTGTTTGTATTTAGTAAATGTAGTTCCCTTAAGTATAAGGTCTCCACCATAGCGGGCATCATTAAATAAGGTATGTCCTATGTGTTTCATGTGTACACGTATCTGGTGTGTACGCCCTGTTTCCAGTTTACATGAAACCAAAGTCACATAGCCCAGACGCTCAAGTACTTTGTAATGCGTTACAGCGTGTTTGCCCTGATCTCCATCAGGAAAAACAGCCATTTGCATACGATCTTTTACGTGGCGGTCTATATTACCCTCAATAGTTCCTTCATCTTCGTCTACATTCCCCCAAACAATGGCCACATATTCCCTTTCAGAAGTTTTGTCGGCAAATTGTTTTGTAAGGTGGGTCATTGCTTGTTCAGTCTTTGCAATAACCAGTAGCCCCGACGTATCTTTATCAATACGATGTACAAGACCCGGTCTTTCGCTACTGTTCATTGGTAGGTTCTCAAAGTGGTACGCAAGCGCATTTACCAGGGTACCCGAATAATTTCCGTGTCCCGGGTGAACAACCATACCCGGCTCCTTATTTACAATAAGCAGCTGGTCATCTTCGTAAACAATATTTAATGGAATATTCTCCGGTTCAAGAAGGTATTCATAGGGTGGGTGCTCCAACAGTACCCTTACAATATCATTGGCCTTAACTTTGTGGTTAGACTTTACAGCAACATCGTTTACATAGATGTTTCCCGACTCTGCAGCCTTTTGTATCTTATTACGTGTAGCATTCTCTACCAGGTTCATAAGAAATTTATCAACCCTTAGGGGCGATTGTCCTTTGCCTGCTTCAAAACGGAAATGTTCATATAACTCCTCGTCTGATTCCTGTTCTATAATTGGTATATTACTCATTTGTCTCCGTTTCTGTCCTGTCTTCTAATACTTTTACAGAATCTGTATCTGCTTCTTCATAACCTGTTTTCCCGTCGCCAAGCACAAGGTCAATTTTAGATGCTTTAAGCACCTTATCCCCTGCCTTAAGTTTTTTACCATTCTGCCATACTTCAAGAACAACATCTTTAGCTAAATAGGGCTTGTAGGTTTTTTTACCTTCATCAAGACCTACTGTTTTTAACGCCGGAAGAGCCGCCCTATATGTTTTCTGAATAATATCCGGTACACTAACCTGAGCATATCCTGCCGAGTTTATTTTAAGGTATACTTTTCTTCCGTCCTTTACATTTACCTTCGGAAGCGGGTCTTGCTGCACAATAGTATACGGCGGAAAATCTTTATTAAAGTCTATGGTGTCCAGTACCACATAATCAAGATCTACTGCGTCAAGTGTTTCTTCTGCTTTTTCAACAGTCATTTTGCGTAAGTCAGGAACAGGTATTTCCTCTCCGTGATTTGTAGCATAACTAAGGTATTGCAGCAATAAAAATATCACTACAACTACAATTAAAAATGCAAATGCTAACTGTTTGAAAAAAACTTTACTCTGTAAAAAATCTTTAAGGGTCATGTAGTATGAATTTTGGGCAAAGATAGGAATAATACCAAACCTTGCATATAAAAGAATAGCTGCCCGAAAAATAAAAACATCTTATTCCATGTTTTCCATTTCCTGTAACTTATCTAATATAGTCCGGGAATATTGATCTATAGTGACTTTTTTTCCTTTAACGGGTATTTTAATAGAAAAATTGTCTTTCCCGTTAAGGATTATCTTAGAACATAATATTGTTGATACCGGAGTATTTACCTCCAGTATAAGCCCTGGAAGACCCCAATATGCTTTAGGCCCTTGGTTTACAGGAATATCCGGCGTATACCATGCGGTTATAATTTCAGAATTAGTATCTGATTCCGTAGCAAAAGTTTTATTTGAAGCTTTCATTTTTTTTCTTATAAAATCCTCAACTTCATTTCCTGTTACTTCTGCAACAGCTTTATAACATAAGTAATCACCTATTTGTTTTGTTTCATTTTTAAAAGTCCATTGCAATGGCTGTAAAGAATCTGAAACCAAAAAACTCTTACCCAGAAAATCTTTTTCAATAAGAAGAATTTTATTTTTTATATCCTTATATATTTTACCTGACTGATCTTGCAGCGAGCTCGAAGTACGGGTAACCCTCATTTTACTAACCGGAGAGATAAGCGCCAAATCTTCCTGATATACCGATCTTGTCTTATCAAAATTGAGAATATAAAATTGTTTAGATGCATCGCTTACCTTCTCTAAAAGTTTTTTCTTAGCATCGTCACTAACATCTTCTCCAAACTTTAGATCAGGAGTGTTATTTTTTAATATGTATACAGCACTTCCATGAAAGTCCTGAGCTTTGAGAGCCATAAACTGAATAAAAAAAAGAAATATAATTAAACCCTTTTTCATTTCGCTTTTACTTTAGGTGTCATGTGATATTTAAATACTGTGCCATCATCATATTTGGTTTCGTATACAAATTCACTTACCGAAAGCTTAAGCACCTTTAGCTTAGTTTTAATTCCTAGTGCAGTAATATCAAGTTCAAGCTGTTTTTTTGCTTCATTGTATTTCCAGGTTCCATTTAATTGCTGCCCTTCCTGGAACATAGTAAACCCAAAATTCTTCTGAAAAACAATACCGTCATTCACCTGGTTTTTTGATGGGATTTCCTTTTTACCATTTTCAAATAAATATTGAACTTTCCAGTTATTTATCAGCCACTTTTCTGCCTGTTGTTTATTTTGTCCGTTCATTGCGAAACCAATAATCAGAAACAGAAATATATATATTATTTTACTTTTCATATTATTTTTATTTTTCAATTACAACATCAATTCCAAGAAGAAAATTTATAAAATCTTTTCTTACTCTTGATTTGTGCGTGTCTACATTCCATTTCTTATTCCTAAACCTGCTCCAGCTTACTATTTCCATTGGCGAATGCGTAAAGTTAATGCGAGGGCCTACTAATGCCATCGATTTCAACTTGCCTGTATATTTGGTATTTATAATTTCCACACCTACACAAATACCATTTTTAGGAAATGCAATACCAAGACTATCAACTGAAATTTTTAATTTATAGGTCTTATTTTCAGGATATATAATTAAGTTTTTATCGTATAACTCATTACCGGGCTTTTTAAGATTTTCATCATACTCATAGAATTTTATATTATATGTAGCTATATAATCAGCGTTCGACTCTTTCTGTAGGTCAAGCCAAATATTTTTAAGCAATCCTTTCTTATGATATGTATTTTTTATATAACTGCAAATTTCATTGCCAAACGGAAGCCCTGTGGATACTTTTGCTTTTTTAGGCAGACCTAAGCTTTTAACCCCCGAATATTTTGTTTTCTTATTATCAAGAACTATCTCATTCAATTCATTAGCTTTCTGAGATAATGCTACTATTATATTTGGATCACTAACCAATAACGAGATATCCAGTTCTTTTTCTTCGTAACCTATAGACGAAACAACAAGTAAGCCTGTTTCATTTTGCAAGTCAAATTCAAATTTTCCATCTATAGTAGCCGAAACACCAAGGTTTTTATCCCTTAAAACAATGTTAGCATAAGGTACTGGTTCATTAGTGTTATTGTCGAGCACCACACCTCTAATTGTTTGAGCAAATAAACAAAAATGAATGCCGGACAAAAAAAATAAGGAATACAGATATTTCATATTATATTAGGAAAGAGAGAGTGGTTTTACCCACTCTCTCTTTTATAAATTAAAAGTTGCTGTCGAAGCCTTCTTCAACTAGTCCGAAATCCACTGGACTTCCGTCACTGTTACAAAATTTAGTTTCATGATAGCTTGTCCTTATACCTAGGAAGTATGTTGCTTCCCAAACAATTAAACAACCTTCACTATTAACATAGTTACCATTACGAGGCTTACGCGCATCAGCTGGTAGAGAAAACATTAGGCACATCATTAATGCGCCAACTAAGATAGATTTTTTTTTCATGGTTGGTTGAAAATTATAAATTACCTACTCTTTCGTTTTTCGGTTTACACGACAACAATTTAATGGCCATAAAATTAAATGCAGGTAAACTTATTGAAAAAAAAGCCTCGCAATAATAAACTTACAAACTTTAACATATTCAGAAAATAACTACAAAAAATTCATTTTTTAACTGATATTTGTAAAATAGCTATTGGGAAATTAATTAGTTTACAGTTCGGGAAATAGTAATACTTTTGTGATAGTATTAAATATCTAAAATAAATGAATGTAGCAGTAGTAATGGGCGGATATTCAGACGAATCCGTTATTTCTATCCGAAGCGGCCAGCTTATATTAAAAAATCTTGACCGTAATAAATATACCCCTTATGAGGTACATATCCTTCCTGAAGGATGGAATGTGCTTGTAGATGGCAACAAATATCCTATAAACAAAGGAGATTTTTCTTTTGAAAAAAAGGGCGGCAAAGTTACTTTCGACGTTGCAGTAAATACTATTCACGGAACACCGGGCGAAGACGGACACATGCAATCGTATTGGGAACTGATAGACCTTCCATACACCGGATGCGGTTTTTACCAATCGGCACTTACATTCAATAAAAGAGATACCTTATCGGTACTTTCAAAATTCAATATACCCAAAGCAAAATCAATCTATCTTTCTAAAGGAGATGTTGTAACTGCCCAACAGATAGTCGAAACGCTTGGCCTGCCTTTTATGGTAAAGCCAAACCAAAGCGGAAGCAGCCTTGGCGTTTCTAAAGTAAATGAAATTTCAGAATTTGATAAAGCTTTGAATTTTGCATTTGCTGAAGATTCAGATATCCTTATCGAAGAATATATTAAAGGTACAGAAGTATCTGTCGGGGTGCTTAACCTTAACGGAAAAACAACCGTTCTTGGTTTAACCGAAATTGTATCGCACAACGACTTTTTTGACTACGAGGCCAAATACCAGGGAAAATCGGATGAAATAACACCTGCACGTATTGATGCCGAAACGGAAAGGAAAGTGCGCGAAACAGCAGCCAAAGCTTATGAAGCTTTGGGAATGAGTGGCTTTTCCCGTACCGATTTTATAATCAGAAACGGCGAACCTCATTTTATAGAAATAAATACCAACCCGGGACTATCACTACAAAGTATTTTTCCGCAGCAAGCTCAGCATGCCGATATACCGTTTACTGAATTGCTCGACAGCGAAATTAAACTGGCGTTACAGCGTAAAGTACTTTGGAAGAAATAAATCAGACGGTTACAGTGATTTCTCTTCCCGGCAAAAAAAAGCGGAGTCGAAGAATCTCATATTTTTAATCTAAAAAATATACAATGAAAATAGCAGTATTTCCCGGATCATTCGATCCTATTACACTTGGCCATCACGACATTATTAAACGTGGTATAAGCCTGTTTGATAAGGTAATTATAGCTATTGGGGTTAATGCCGAAAAAAAATACATGTTTTCGCTGGAAGAGCGTAAGCGTTTTATTGAAGAATCGTTTGCCGGTGAATCTAAAGTTGAAGTAGTTACCTACGAAGGGTTAACTATAGACCTGTGCCGAAAAGTAGGCGCTGGCTTTATATTACGCGGACTCCGTAATCCTGCCGACTTTGAATTTGAAAAAGCAATTGCACATACCAACAGGCAGCTTTCTAAAATTGAAACGGTATTCTTACTTACTGCTGCCACCACCTCTTACATCAGTTCAAGCATTGTACGCGATGTGCTTCGCAATGGCGGAGATTACACCATATTAGTACCCGATGCTGTAAGGGTGGTTAAATAATATTTATGAAGCAATTTTTACTGTTACTGTTTTTTACCTGCTCACTTTCAGCACAAAAAAAGCCTATGTACCAAACCCCATATGAAAAAGGGAACGGGAACCAAACCGCTACCTATGCCGAAACAATAGCTTTTTTCAAGCTGTTGGATGAAAATTTTGAAACCATACAAATGCTTGAAATGGGGCCTACTGACAGTGGGGAACCATTACATATTGTTATTTACAACCCTGACAAAAATTTTGATTTTAATCAGATACATAAGAACAAAGCTGTACTGCTTCTTAACAATGGCATTCACCCCGGCGAGCCGGATGGTATAGATGCTACAATGATGCTGTATCGCAATCTGGCAACAGGGAAATTAAAAGCACCTACCAACACAGTTCTGGTAAATATTCCTATATACAATATTGGAGGAGCATTAAACCGAAACTCATACACAAGAGCCAATCAAAACGGTCCTGAAAGCTATGGTTTTCGTGGCAACGAAAGAAATTACGACCTTAATCGTGACTTCTTAAAAAGCGATACCCGAAACGCCAGGAGCTTTGCTCAGATTTTTCATAAAGTAAATCCCGATGTTTTTATAGACAACCACGTAAGCAATGGTGCCGATTATCAATACGTGTTTACCTATATAGCCACACACCACCAAAAACTCGGAGGCGAGCTGGGTGCCTATTTTAAGGAAGAGCTATTACCAAAGGTGTTATCTGCGATGAAAGTAAAAGGTATTGAAGCAACACCGTATGTTAATGTACATGACACTAAGCCCGACGCAGCAGGATTTGAACAATTTATGGACTATCCGCGCTACTCTACAGGATATGCATCTATGTTTAATGTTCCGGGATCTATGCCCGAAACGCATATGCTTAAAGACTACACTTCACGTGTAAATGTCACTTATGAATATATGGCAGAGTCATTATCATATATAGATAAAAACCACAATAGGATAAAATTACTGCGATCTGAAAATCTGGAGAACTATAAACCGGGCTCACGTTATACATTAAAGTGGGAGATAGACTCAACACAAGTGACTACCCTACCCTTTTTAGGATATCATGGCGATTATAAAACAAGTGAGGTTACCGGTAAACAAAGATTATATTATGATCGTAAAAAGCCGTTTAGTAAAATGGTACCTTACTACCAAACATATCAGCCTGTTACAGAAGTTACAATTCCGCAAGCCTATATCATACCGAAATCATGGTGGAATGCGATTGAACTGTTAAAGATCAACAATATAGTAATGGAACCACTTGTTAATGACACTGAAATAGAAGTTGAAAGCTACAGGATTAATGATTTCAAAACATCTACATCTGCTTATGAAGGGCATTATCCCCATAATAGTGTAACGCTGGAAACTAAAACAAGAAAAGTACTTTTCCAAAAGGGCGATTTCGTAATTAATACACAACAGCCCGGCGTCAAATATCTTTTAGAAACTTTAGAGCCGCAAGGTGTAGATTCTTATTTTGCGTGGAACTTTTTCGATGCAATCCTTCAGCAGAAAGAATATTTCTCAGACTATGTTTTTGAAGACACCGCTGCCGAACTTCTAAAGAAAGACAAAGGTTTAAAAGCTGAATTCGAACAAAAAAAACAAGATGATAAAGCATTTGCAGATAATGCCGATGCCCAGTTAGACTGGATTTACCGTCACTCTGTGTATTATGAAAAAACACATATGGAGTATCCGGTATACAGAAAGGTCAAATAAAGTATTCAATACAAAAAAGCAGGCTACAGATTAACGTAGCCTGCTTTTTTGTATTGTATACTAACTATTTCTCTACCTCAGAAGGTTCAAATAGCAATTTAATATTGTCATACGAGTTCGTAAGAGCTTCTTTAATCTGATTAGGATTAAGCCACGCCACTTTTTCTATACCCTCTTCAAGCTGGCCCTGAAGCTTTCCGTCAAAGCTGGTTTTCATCTCAAACCAATGGGTAATTTTTAACCTGTACGTACCATTACGTTTAAAAATATGGTAGGTTTTTTGAAGTTTGTTGGTAATTTTAAGTCCGCCTACCCCGGTTTCCTCCTCTACTTCACGCATAGCGGTATCCTCAATTTCCTCGTGTTTTTCTATACCTCCCTTCGGAAGATCCCATTTTCCGTTACGGAAAATAAAAAGCACCTCACCTTTCTTATTATAAACGAGTCCGCCCCCGGCCTTCGCCACAGGTATTTTCTCCTTTAATTTCTTAAGAGTTTCCTTCTCATCAGGATGGTAAAGGAATGCTTTCTTTACCTTGTTATTGAACATATTTACTATCAATTGCTCAATATCAACACTCTCCAGTAAAAACATCCTGAAATCAGTTTCTTTTTCAACAGTATTTGTCAAAAAAAGTGGTTTATCGTTTACAAAAACTTTATACATTTGCAATATGATTTTCAATATAGACACCGCCAAAAAAACAGCCGAATTGCTTTTACAAATAAACGCAATTAAATTAAATCCTAAAAATCCTTTTACATGGGCTTCAGGATGGAAATCTCCTATTTACTGCGACAATAGGATAACTCTTTCATTTCCACCTATTAGGAATTACATTCGTGAAGAATTTTCCAAACATATTGAGAAAGAATTTGGAAAACCAGACGTTATTGCAGGGGTTGCAACCGGTGCAATAGGCATTGGAATGCTTGTTGCGGAGTATATGGGGCTACCATTTGTATACGTAAGGCCGGAAGCAAAAAAACACGGACGCCAAAACCAGGTTGAAGGTTTTCTTCAAAAAGGTCAGAACGTTGTAGTTGTAGAAGACCTTATAAGCACAGGAAACAGTAGCCTAATGGCTGTTGAAGCGCTTAAAGCAGCCGGAGCAAACGTAAAAGGCATGGTAGCTATATTTACTTATGGTTTTGATATATCTGTAGAAAACTTTAAGAAAGCAAACGTTACCCTGCATACCCTTGGCAACTACGAAACACTTCTTGACCTGGCTGTAGCAAAACAATATATCACTGAAGAAGAGCAGGAAACTCTTATAGAATGGAGCAAAAGCCCGTCTACATGGGGACAAGAAGTTTAGTATTTTCAATTAATTTAATTTAATCTTCACTCACTTTTTTAGCGGGAAGGAATCCATTTCCATTTTTCTTACGATACGATTTTAACATATTAAACGATAATTTAATTTAAACCAATTTTCACACAAACCAATCATGAAAAAAATCACTTTATTATTAGTATTACTTACAACATCATTATCTTTTGCTCAGTTGAAAAAAGTTGAAAAAAGCGCGACAACAACTGAAACTATCGGTAAAGCTCAGCAGTTTGGCGCCCCTCTTGAAGCTGAAATCACTAAATCTGAGAATACGTACACTGTAAGAATAAAAGATTCTAAATTCAAACAGCTTGAGCAATATGAAAGTTTTTCTTTTCAGGATGTAGACAACACTTTTAACGATCTTTATGCAGCAATTGAGGAGGGATTCAAAACAATGCCAAAAGAAAGCGTAACGCTTGAACTACCAAACCACTATCTTTGGCTTAGTTTTCAAAAATTCCTTGGTACACCAACTTTAAGGATTTCTTTTTCATCAGACAAAAACGAAAATGCTCAGGTTTACATGTCTAATGAAATAGGTAAGAAACAAGTTGAAAAACTTTTTGGAAAGAAAAAATAATAACAAAAAGTATTATACATTAGCGATAAAACAATAGCATGAATTTAGATAGTCCTAAAGTTACGGTAGAAAAACCCGCTCAATATATTTTCGAACAGCTTATTGATGTTAAAAATTTCGAGAAGTTAATGCCCGATAATATTGCAAAATTTGAAGTTACCGGAGAGGAATCTTTTATTTTTGCACTTAAAGGTATGCCGGAAATAAAACTGAAACTGAAAGAAAAAACATCACCAAACAAAGTGGTTCTTGGAGCTGCAAGTGATAAACTTCCGTTTACACTTACAGGAAACATAAATGCAGTATCAGATACTGCGAGCGAAGTACAGCTTCATTTTGAAGGTGAATTCAATGCTATGATGGCTATGATGATAAAAGGCCCAATAACCAAATTTATTGAGACCTTAGCGCAAAACATGCACAAACTGTAAATCAGTATACTTCATAAAAAAAGCCTTTTAGCATTTACTAAAAGGCTTTTTTTATATTTTTATGCGATAAAACATTGTATATAAAAATGAAAAAAAAATTAATGATACTACTCATCCTTTTGGCACTACCCTTAGCTGTAATGGCTCAGGACGATACTGCTATGGTAACAAAAATGCTGCAGCAGGCAGATGATATGGGTAAAAAATTCATTGCTAAAGATTATAAAGCATTTCTTAAGTACAGCCACCCTGCCGTTATTAAATCTATGGGAGGCGAAGACAGAGTTTACGACCAAACCGTTCGTGACCTTAAAGATCTGGAAAATAAGGAGGTTACTTTTGCAGCTATAAAATTTGGAGTTCCATCTAAAATTATTGCTGTTGGCGATGAGCGACAGGCAGTAATACCTGAGATAATAGAGATGTATATTCCCGGCGGCAAGCTAACAAATACCGCAAGCATGCTGGCGATTTCTTTAGATAAAGGTGCGAACTGGTATTTTGTAGACACCGGAGGCCACAACCTTTTAAACATGAAAGCTTTATTACCCTCATTATCAGAAGAACTTGTCATACCCGAACCGCAGGACGCTTCTTTTGAAGAAATAAAAGCAGAGTAATAAAACAGCCGTTAAAGATTTTATAAAAACGCCTTTCATGATAAAGCTTTTGAGTACATTTAAGCATCAAAAAAAACATCCATGAAAGACATAAACGACTTTGAATTGCACTATGACCTAGATGATGAGATGAACTCTCAGGAACTCACAGAAATTCACATAGGCGATCTAAATCTACCAACTGGAAAGATTATCGTTTCCGATCCTTTCTTCTCTTTAGAACAAAGGCCTTTTTCAAGATCAGTTGAACCTGATAAATATCCGGTATTTATATACGTATCTGAAATTGACAAACTTCACCACAGGATTGCGTATGCAAAAATAAAATTCAGGCCTGAAGAAGCTAAAAAATGGATTCTCGCACTTACAGACGATCTTACGAATGAAGAACTTACCGACTTAGGTGAAGATGAGTTTTATGGTTTCCCGGTAGAATCGGGTCTTGCATGTTTTCTTGATGAAGAAACTAATGTGCGTTTCATAGCTAAAATGGATGAACTACAAGAGAAAAATCCTGAATCGAATTATTATGATGATGTATTATCAAAAGAATTCATTGAATACTCGGGTAAAAATAACTTTTCTAGAGAATTAGGCGACTGGAATGACCATCGCCCTGACGCTGACTCCGACAATAATGTCGTAATGTTTGCTTCAGGCTGGGGAGATGGTTACTACCCTGCTTACTGGGGACTTAGTGAAAATGGAGACACCGTAGAATTGGTTGTTGATTTCCTTATTAATGAGTTTGACCCCGAAGGTGATGATGAAGAATTTGACGAAGAAGAAAATGATGGCTTAAAAATAGTATAAGCCAAAATAATATCAATATTTAAAAAGCCGGCTCATTTTCATGAGCCGGCTTTTTTGTATACTTCTATACGGGTTAATAGAGAAGTTGAACTTCTTTGAGTCCGTATTCTGAAATAGAATCATCTTCAAGCTGTACTATTAGGTTACCACCTTTAGAGACTCCTTTTATGATTCCCATAAAACGAACTCCTTCTTTTTCAAAAGGCATTGGAGTGTTTTTTTTATATAATTTTTTATGGTATTTCTGCCAAATAGCATTCGTATTCTTATTAAGAATTGCCGCTACATTGCGTTTTAAGTTTTCGGCAATAGCAAACATAATTTCTTCTTTGTCATATTCCCTGCCAGACAATACAGCAAGTGAACAAGCTTTAGAAAGCCCATCAAATTTTTTCTGATTGACATTCAACCCTATACCAACAACAGAGTAAATCTCTCCATTGTTTTTAATGCTGTTCTCTATTAGTATGCCACCAATTTTTTTGTTTCCTGCCAAAATGTCGTTAGGCCATTTTATACAAATATCGGACAGATGAAGACCGTCCAATGCATCGGCAACACTCACTGCGACAGCTGCATTCAGGTTAAAAATCTCATCGATCTGCAACAACAAATCTTTAATTAAAACACTAAATGTAAGGTTCTTACCCGGCTCGACACTCCACTCCGCCCCCATTTGCCCACGTCCGGCAGTCTGGTTCTCGGCAGTTACTAGGGTAAAGTTCTCTACATACTGCCTTGAAGATAGTTCTTTTAAGTAGTTGTTTGTGGAGTTAATGGCACTGAGTTTGATGATATTCATTACAAATAACTTTGTATTGCTTTTTTATGCAGTAATCTTTGATGTAAAAGGTCAAAAGTAAATACAAAAAATGATAACTTTGCGAAAACACATAATTTTAAATGGCGAAAAAAAATGTAAGTAATGATGATTTATTAGCCTCTATCATCAAAGGTATTGAAGAAGTGAAAGGAAATGATATTGATATTCTTGATCTTAGAGATATAGACAATACTGTTTGTGACTACTTTGTAATATGTAACGGTACCTCTAATACTCAGGTGAACGCTATTGTTCACTCCATCCAAAAAACTGTTTCCAAAGCATTGAAAGATAAGCCATGGCATGTTGAAGGCACCGAGAACGGTGAATGGGTTCTTATGGATTACGTAAACATTGTTGTACACGTGTTCCAAAAACACATTCGTGAATACTACAACATAGAAAGCCTTTGGGGAGATGCACGCATCACATCAATAGGAAACAACTATTAATAAAACAAATTCATGTCAAAAGATAATAAACCTACAAAGTTTAGAATAAGCCCGTTGTTTATTTACGCCGGGATTATACTCATATTCGTAGCTATAAATTTTGTAGCAAGCGGATCGAGCTGGAATGACCCTAAACCTATCTCTCTCGCGAGATTTTATAAATATCTGGACGAAGGAGAAATTAATAAAGTTACATACACAAAAACCAATGCAGAGGTATACCTTAAGTCGAACGCACTTAAGTTGCCTGAGCATGAAAAAGTTCAAAAAGATATTTTCGACAAGCCAAATAAAGGCCCTCATTACACATTACAGACCGGTAATGCCGAAGAGTTTCAGAAAAGACTTGACCTTGCCCGTGAATCAGGCAAGCTAAACGATTATGATCCACAGGCAGACAGTAACTGGGGTGAGCTTTTATTAACGCTTTTACCAATACTCGTAATTGTTGGAATATGGATTTTCATGATGCGACGTATGTCAGGTGGCGGTGCAGGTGGCGGTGGCGGCCAGATATTTAATATCGGCAAGTCTAAAGCCAAACTGTTTGACGAAAAGAATGACATTAAAGTAACATTTAAAGATGTTGCAGGCCTTGAAGGTGCTAAAGAAGAGATCCAGGAGATCGTTGAATTCCTTAGAAACCCTGAAAAGTACACCAGTATTGGTGGTAAAATACCTAAAGGTGCGTTACTTGTAGGCCCTCCGGGAACAGGTAAAACCCTACTGGCTAAAGCTGTTGCAGGTGAAGCCAAAGTTCCATTCTTCTCGCTGTCAGGTTCTGACTTCGTAGAGATGTTTGTAGGTGTTGGTGCATCACGTGTACGTGACCTGTTCAAACAAGCGAAAGAAAAATCTCCGGCTATTATCTTCATCGATGAAATTGATGCTGTAGGTCGTGCCCGTGGAAAAAACAACTTCTCAGGATCTAATGACGAACGTGAAAACACCCTTAACCAGCTTCTTACAGAGATGGATGGTTTTGGAACTAACACTAACGTAATTGTTCTTGCAGCAACCAACCGTGCAGATGTACTTGATAAAGCACTTATGCGTGCAGGTCGTTTTGACAGGCAGATATACGTTGACCTTCCGGACATTCGTGAACGAAGGGAAATATTTGAAGTACATTTAAAACCTCTAAAGAAAGGTGACGATCTTGATACCGAATTCCTTGCTAAACAAACACCTGGTTTCTCAGGTGCAGACATTGCAAATGTTTGTAACGAAGCTGCCCTGGTAGCTGCAAGAAAAGACAAGAAACTTGTAGAAAAACAGGATTTCCTTGATGCGGTTGACCGTATTGTAGGTGGTCTTGAGAAGAAAAACAAGATCGTTTCTCCAGAGGAAAAAAGAGCTATTGCTATACACGAAGCAGGACATGCAACTGTTAGCTGGATGCTTGAGCATGCTGCTCCTCTTGTAAAAGTGACTATCGTACCACGAGGCCAAAGCCTTGGTGCTGCATGGTATTTACCTGAAGAAAGGCTTATTGTAAGACCGGACCAAATGATGGACGAAATGTGTGCTACAATGGGTGGACGTGCTGCTGAGAAAGTAATTTTCAACAGGATATCTACCGGTGCATTAAGCGATCTTGAAAAGGTAACAAAACAGGCTCGTGCCATGGTTACCGTTTACGGTCTTAATGAAAAGATAGGGAACGTTACATATTATGACTCATCAGGGCAAAGTGAATACAACTTCTCTAAGCCCTACTCTGAGGATACTGCAAAGCTAATAGACCAGGAAATCTCTACTCTTATAGAAGACCAGTACAAAAGAGCAATACAATTGCTTGAGGACAATAAAGACAAGTTACTTAAGCTTGCCGACATACTTATTGAGAAAGAAGTTATTTTTAAAGATGACCTTGAGGAAATTTTTGGGAAACGACCTTTCGACAAACATGAGCATGAGGTAATTACAGAAGCATAAGCAAAATTTTTGCTAATATTTATAAAAATCTTAATTCAATCCCCAAATTGAATTAAGATTTTTTTATCTTTGAGCATATCAGGAGTAATAAGGGATTGAAGGTATGAGTCTTTTCAAGAAAATTTTTGGCGCTGTTAACGATGTTTCTAACGAGGAAAGGAACCCTGACGGGAACCCTTATCTTCCGGAACAACAACTTCCTGTTGACGAGCTTTTTATGCTTAATTTCAAGAAGAACGGCGGTAAATTTATTTACTGTGATAACCTTACCGAAGTACACGAACAGTTTCTTAATGTACTTGAAGAAAACGACTGGTTTGAATGTGAAGCCATGTGCCTTGAGCCTAAACTTTACAGCCTGCTCGACGAAAACAAGCTAAATTACACAAAACCGGTAAATCCTAAGTTCATCTTAGCATCATGCGAAAACCTGATTGCCGACGAAGGTTCTATACTGTTTTCATCTAACCAGATAAAACAAAATAAGCCTAATGAGTTACCTGCAAATATTGTAATATTTGCCACTACAAGCCAGATTCTTGCTAATAAGAGCGATGGTCTTAGGGAAATCAAAAAGAAATACGACAAAGATTACCCTACCAATATTACCACCATTAAATATTTTGAAAAAGTAAAAGAAGAAGATTTCCTGCATTACGGTAGTTCTGCTAAAAATCTCTACCTGTTACTTTTAGAAGACCTGTAGTATGAATGAAAGCATCGTCAGGGCGCTGTCAGGCATAGTATATATAGTACTCCTTATAGGTGCTACCCTCTTCCACCCTTTTAGTTACATTGCGTTATTTGGCATTTTTATGTTAATAGCTATTGTTGAATTCTGCCGACTGGTAAATCTTCAACAAACAACACCGATTATTTTAGGAGTAGCCGGTATTATTTTATTCTCTCCGTTTATACAGGCCGATATATACACAAACCTTCTTTTAGATGCGGGTGCATTGCTTATAGCGATATCATTACTTGTAGAATTGTTTGGAAAGGCTAAACCGACACCACGAGACAATACAGGAAAACTGGCTAAGTTGATAGGTTATGTAATTCTACCATTTATATTAATAATAAGACTGCCTTTTTTAATAGCCGACGTTTACACTCCCCATGTAATTATTGGAAGTTTTATCCTTATATGGTCTAACGACACTTTTGCCTACATTGTAGGTAAAACTATGGGTAAACGTAAGCTGTTTGAACGCATATCTCCCAAAAAAACTGTCGAAGGCTTTTTAGGGGGAATGATTTTCGCGATAGTTGCTGCTTATATCCTTAGTCAGTTTGACGTATTTATAACACCTGTTTTCAACTCTCCCGCCACATGGATGGGAGCCGCTATACTACTTGTAATCTTTGGTACGCTTGGCGATTTGGTTGAATCGCAGCTTAAAAGAAAAGCAGGTGTAAAAGACAGTGGAAAAATTATGCCAGGCCATGGAGGTATATTAGACAGGCTGGATAGTATTATATTTGCAATACCTTTTCTATTTTTGTATTACCAAATCTTAACGTATGTTTCATAAAGAAGGAGCTAAACTTATTTTTATCGGGTTATTTGTAACAGTAGCCATTGCATTGCTTGCAGAACGTTTTATACCAAGTGCAACGCTTAAACTTATCGTTCAGCTTGTAGCTGTAGCGTTTTTAATTCTAATCCTGCAATTTTTCAGGAATCCAAAACGCTATGTTCAGGCCGCTGACCACAACATTATTGCACCAGTAGACGGTAAAGTAGTCGTTATCGAAGAGGTGTATGAGCCGGAATACTTTAAAGACAAACGTCTTCAGGTTTCTATTTTCATGTCACCCATCAACGTTCACGTTACGCGTTATGCCGTAAACGGACTTATAAAATTCAGTAAATACCACCCTGGTAAATACCTTGTGGCGTGGCATCCAAAAGCCAGCGAAGAAAACGAGCGTACAACCATCGTTATCGAAAACGTGCTTTTTGGCGAGATACTATACAGGCAAATTGCAGGAGCTCTTGCAAGGCGTATTGTAAATTATGCTCAGGAAGGCATGCAGGTAGTTCAGGGGACAGATGCCGGATTTATTAAATTTGGCTCGAGAGTAGATTTATTCTTACCTTTAGGTACAGAGGTAAATGTAAAGCTTGGCGAAAAAGCTATTGGCGGTAAAACAATAATTGCAACAAAAGCTTAATGCAGGAAAAAGATCTGGACACCTTGTTTCAGGAAGCTTATGAAAAAGCATCCGGTATGACCGAAGCGCTTCCGCAAGATGTCATGCTGCGCATTTATGCTTATTATAAGCAGGCGACACAAGGGATGGCCTATATGAATCATTACCAAAGTTTCGACTTACGTAACGCCTTTAAAATGAACGCATGGATGCAGGTAAGGCACCTTACCGCAGATGAAGCAAAAGAATTATACATAGAGACAATAAATTCTATAATTAAATAAAATTTCGTATTATGAAAAAAGTAAGAATACTACTTTCGGCTTTTGTAGTAATGACAGCATTACAGTCATGTAAGGACAAGAACAACCTTGAAGAAGTGGTTGCTGTACCAGAACCTCAAAAAGAAACGGCAGCACCAATTGGTAATCCTGATGATGTTAAGGCAGAAGGCGGTCCTTTTCAGGTTGCTAAACTAGGTTATGCTTATGATGCCCTTGCACCTCACATTGATGCTAAAACAATGGAAGTACATTTTTCTAAGCATTATAAAAAATATACAGACGAGCTAAACAAGGCTGTAAAAGGCACCGATCTTGAAAAGAAAACAATCGAAGAGATATTAGCAACCCTAAACCCGGAAAATAAAGCCGTTAGAAATAACGGTGGTGGTTTTTACAACCATACTTTCTTTTGGGGAGTTATGGGACCAAATGGTGGCGGTACTCCAAAAGGCGCTCTAGCAGAAGCTATCAATAAAGATTTTGGTTCTTACGAGAATTTTAAAACGCAATTTACTGAAGCTGCTACAAAACAGTTTGGTTCAGGATGGGCATGGTTGGTACTGGACAAAACTGGCAAGCTTGTTATTGGCAGTACGCCTAACCAGGATAACCCGCTAATGCCTAACACAGGTATTTCAGGCAAACCCGTTCTTGCACTTGATGTATGGGAACACGCTTATTATTTAGAATACCAAAATAAAAGACCTGACTATATTACCGCTTTCTTTAATGTAATTAACTGGGATGCAGTTAGCAAAAAATATGATGCTGCAGTAGCTGTAAAGTAATCGCAGGCATTTAATTTATATTTAATCCGCCCTAATGTTACATTAGGGCGGATTTTGTTTTTATCCATTATTTAAATACCAGTCCAACATTTCAAAACTTGCCTGTTTCAAAAAAAATACCCATTTTTGAAACCTTTAACAAAAACCCCATAAAACTAACGATACAAATAAATGAAGTACTTCTACCCCTTTATAGCTTTACTAATTTTAGCTTCATGCCAAAAAGATGAAAAGAAAATAATTGACCATAAAGACACAGACTGGGCATTTTACAAACTTAACGGAAATGTAAAAAGCATCAGCACACAATCATGGCAGGTTAACGAAAAACTTGAAAAGCTAAAGACACTTCATGAAGATCATAGCAGCCGGAATTCAGATTTAAACTTTGATGAAGATGGCCTTCTTACAAATGAAAAATTATACATTACCGAAGCTCCACTTGAAACCATCAAATACAGAGGACGCAACAAAAAGCTGGAAGTTGTACAGTACATAAATAATTCACCTGCAATTAAAACCTCTTATGATTGGGATGCATCCGGAGAGAACAATATTGCCATTACCCGCCGTAATGCCGATAACTCTCAAATAGACAGGGTTGAAATGGAGTATCAAAAAGATAAGCTTGCAAAAAAAACAACATTATCGTCACAAAATACACTTAATGAAAAAACCACCTATATATATGATGGTAAAGGAAATGTAATTGAAGAAAGTTTTTACAATTCTACAGGCGAAGTTCAATATAAGGCTGTATTTAAATACGATAAAAAAGGTAATAAAATTTCTGATGCGCGATATACCGGAGATGGCAAAAAGAGCTATGAGACAATCTCAAATTATGATGGTGACAACCTAACGCGAAAATTTGTTAATAACAGTAACGGTGAAATAGAATTTTCTGAAGATTTTACCTATGATAAAAAAGGTAATATGCTTACACATCTTACCTACGAAAATATTGATAAAACTAAAAGACTTGAGAAGTTTGGTTATGATGACAAGGGCAACAGGCTTGAATGGCAAGTTTATAAGAATGATATCCCTTTTATGGCAGGAAGATTTACTTATGACAGCCATAGCAACCAAATATCTGTAATTGGAGTTGATGCTAATAACAAAGAAGTCGATAAAAGAGAATATGCATACACATATGATGCCAAAGGCAACTGGACAAAGAAAATAGTAAAAATAAATGGTATTCCTCAATTCGTTGCAGAAAGAACAATAACTTATTTCGACAAAAAATAGTTACCCTATAAAGCAAAAAAAAGTCGGCCTATGGCCGACTTTTTTAATATCATGAATGACTATCTTAAGCTTTCAAGACTTTGCTCGATTGTTGCAATTTTAGCTAACGCATCAGCCTCTTTTTGCCTCTCCATAGCTACAACTTTTTCCGGAGCACTACCTATAAACTTTTCATTTGAAAGCTTTGCCTGAACCGATTTTAAGAACCCACGGTTATAATTTAGTTCTTCGGTAAGTTTAGCTATTTCTTCCTCAACATTTACAGAACCGGTTACAGGAACAAAGTACTCGTTAGATCGTACCCTGAAAGTTAACGCTCCGGAAACTTTTTCTGCAACATATTCTAAGTCCGAAATATTACCAAGTTTAACAATAATGCTATCATACTCACTTGGCAAACCTTCATTGTTTACAATTTTAAGCTCTATAGCATCTTTCTGAGGGATATTTTTCTCTTTCCTGATGGTACGAATACCTGCGATAACTTCGGCAGCCACATCAAAGCCTGAAATAAGTCTTTCATCAGCTTGTTTTAGTGTAGGCCATTTAGAGATAATCAGTGCTTTATCAGTACTTCTTTCCGCAATATGATGCCATATTTCTTCTGTAAGGAAAGGCATAAACGGATGAAGCAACTTCAGGTTATTCTCAAGCATTTCGATAGCGCTATTAAAAGTAGCCCTGTCAATAGGCTGCTGGTAAGCAGGCTTGATCATTTCAAGGAACCATGAACAGAAATCATCCCATACCAGTTTATAGATTGCCATAAGTGCATCTGATATCCTGTATTTTTCAAAATGATCATCAATTTCAGCAAGTGTTTTATTCACCTTCGCTTCATACCAGTTAACTGCTTTTCTAGCGTAATCCGGTTGTTCAATATCAGCTACTTCCCACCCTTTTATCAGTCGGAAAGCATTCCATATTTTATTTGTAAACGCTTTACCCTGATTACAAAGTTCTTCATCAAAAAGAATATCATTACCGGCAGCAGCACTTAACAATAATCCTACACGAACGCCATCTGCACCAAATTTCTCAATAAGATCTAAAGGATCAGGTGAATTACCTAATGATTTAGACATTTTTCGGCGTTGGCTATCACGAACAAGTCCGGTAAGGTAAACATTGCTAAAAGGTTTTTCGCCTGCAAATTCATAACCTGCCATAACCATTCTTGCTACCCAGAAGAATAAAATATCCGGACCGGTTACAAGATCGTTAGTTGGGTAATAGTATTTAAAATCTTCATTTTCAGGATTAACAACACCATCAAAAACCGACATTGGCCATAACCACGCAGAGAACCATGTATCAAGCGTATCAGGATCCTGTCTTAGATTCTCAACAGTAAGATTTTGATTTCCTGTAGTTTGTTTCGCTAATACCAATGCGTCTTCAGCCGTTTGGGCTACAACAAAATCTTCTTTTCCTTCACCATAATAGTAAGCAGGAATCTGCTGGCCCCACCAAAGCTGACGTGAAATATTCCAGTCACGGATGTTTTCCATCCAATGGCGGTAGGTATTATTAAAACGGTTGGGGTATAATTTTACTTCTTCCGACTCAAGCACAGCTTTGATAGCAGGCTTAGCAAGGTCTTCCATTTTAAGGAACCACTGGTCCGAAAGTCTTGGCTCAATAACCGCTTTAGTTCTTTCAGAAGTACCTACCTTATTAATATGGTTTTCTATTTTTTCAAGATTCCCAATTGTCTCAAGATCTTTCGCAATTTCATCTCTTACAACAAAACGGTCTTTACCGGCATACTGAAGCCCAAAGCTGTTCAGTGTAGCATCGTCATTAAAAATATCTATTATTTCAAGATTGTGTCTTTCGCCAAGTTCTTTATCGTTTACATCATGCGCAGGTGTAACTTTAAGACAGCCTGTACCAAACTCCATATCCACATACTCATCAAAGATGATAGGTATAACACGGTTAGCAATAGGTACGATGGCTTTTTTACCTTTAAGGTGCGTATAACGCTCATCGTTAGGATTAATACATATAGCAGTATCACCTAAAATAGTTTCAGGACGTGTAGTAGCTACAATTACAAAATCTTCTGTACCTTCAATCTGATACTTCAAATGATATAACTTACCCTGTCTTTCTTCATAAATAACTTCTTCGTCCGAAAGTGTAGTTTTCGCTTCCGGATCCCAGTTAACCATACGGTAACCGCGATAAATAAGTCCTTTATTATAAAAATCAACAAACGATTTTATAACCGCTGCCGACATATCATCATCCATTGTAAACTTAGTACGCTCCCAATCGCATGAAGCCCCCAGCTTTTTAAGCTGCTCCAGGATAACACCTCCATACTTATTAGTCCAGTCCCAGGCATGCGTAAGAAACTCTTCACGGGTAAGGTCATTTTTATTAATGCCTTCTTCTTTAAGCTTCGCTACAACCTTAGCCTCTGTTGCAATAGAAGCGTGATCTGTTCCAGGTACCCAGCAGGCATTATAGCCTCTAAGACGCGCGCGTCTTATAAGTACATCCTGAATTGTATTGTTAAGCATATGCCCCATGTGCAGCACCCCTGTTACGTTAGGTGGTGGTATTACAATTGTATACGGCGTTCTATGGTCCGGTTCTGAGTGAAAATAATTATTTTTCATCCAGTAGCCGTACCATTTGCTTTCAGCTGTTTTGGCGTCAAATTGAGATGGGATCGTCATAGCTTATAATGGTATATATTATTCCAAAAAAATATTGGTATGTTTTTTGCAAATTGTATGCAAAAGTAACTATATAAGTACAATTTTAAAAAAACATACACCAATATTTGCACTTTAATTTAAACTCAGTATTTTTACTAAATCAAAATAATTTATCATGAAAAGAATTTTAAGCCTTATCACACTTATCTTTATTACTACAGCTACTTATGCGCAGTCGGGCGCTAAACTGGATTTAAAGTCTGACACTGTAGACTACGGCACGACAAACAAGGATGATGATAACGGATTAAGGACATTTGAATTCAAAAACACAGGAGACGCTCCTCTGGTTATTAAAGATGTGAAATCCACCTGCGGATGTACTGTCCCTACATGGACTAAAGACCCTATACCACCGGGAAAAACAGGAAAAATCGATGTTAAGTACAATATGGGCTTAGGTCCAATACGTAAAACTATCACAGTTCAATCTAATGCGGTTAACTATCCTGATGGTGTTGTGGCTCTTAAATTAAAAGGTGAAGTAGTTAAAAAGGACGAGGTTAATATTCTTGAAAAAAAGAAAACACTTCCTAATCAGTAATACCAATTTTTAAAATATACTCAAGCCCTGCAATTGCAGGGCTTTTTTATTTATAACTTTTTTATTATCAATTGTTATGCTATAAAAAATTTGACACTATCAAAATTATTAAATCTCTAAAAAAAGTCGCAAATTTGCGCCAATCATTATAAAATTAAAATACAATGCCTCAAGTATCTAATAAAGGCAGGCAAATGCCTGAATCTCCTATCAGGAAACTGGTTCCTTACGCAGAAATAGCAAAAAAGAAAGGTAATAAGGTATACCACCTTAATATTGGCCAGCCAGATATTAAAACTCCCGAAGTGGCGCTGGAAGCTATTAAAAACAATACTGTAAAAATATTAGAATACAGCCACTCTGCGGGCTTTGAAAGCTACAGGACTAAACTGGCTGATTATTATACAAACCATGGTGTTAGCGTTAGCACACCGGACATCATAATTACAACCGGCGGATCTGAAGCACTTATGTTTGCTTTAGGAAGCACTATGGATGCAGGCGATGAAATTATTATCCCTGAACCGTTTTATGCAAATTACAACGGATTTTCTGTAGCATCGGGGGTAACTGTTGTACCGGTTATTTCAACGATAGACGAAGGTTTTGCCCTTCCTCCTATTGCTGATTTTGAAAAACTTATCACTCCTAAAACCAAAGCCATACTTATCTGTAATCCGGGTAACCCAACAGGATACTTATATACCCAGGAAGAAATACACCAATTGGCAGAACTGGTTAAAAAACACGACCTTTTCCTAATTGCAGATGAAGTATACCGTGAGTTTACTTACGATGGCGACCAGCATTACTCTATAATGAATATTCCGGGTATTGAAAACAATGCTATAATGATTGATTCAGTATCTAAACGTTATAGTATGTGTGGCGCAAGGATAGGCTGTATCGTTTCTAAAAATAAAGATGTGATGGCTACTGCAATGAAATTTGCACAGGCGCGTCTTAGCCCTCCTACCTTTGCACAAATTGCAAGTGAGGCAGCCCTTGAAACACCTCAGAGTTATTTCGATGAAGTAATCGAAGAATATAAAGAACGAAGAGACACCTTAATCGCCGAGCTTAATAAGATTGAAGGCGTTAAAGTTGCAACTCCAAAAGGAGCGTTTTACTGTATAGCGAAGCTGCCTATAGCAAATGCTGATGCATTCGCACAATGGTTGCTTGAATCTTACGATTTAAATGGAGAAACAGTAATGGTTGCTCCTGCGGCTGGCTTTTACTCTACACCAAACGTTGGCCTTGACGAAATAAGAATTGCTTACGTTCTTAAAAAAGAAGATCTGGTACGATCAGTAGAAATACTTGCCGACGCTCTTAAAAAATACAACAGCAAATAATATTGCTTACTCTTTAAAGCCTCACAATTGTGAGGCTTTTTTATTACATTTATATTAAATATTTAAATTTAATATCGTGGATAGCAAGCAGTATCAATTAAATAAAGTAATCAATTTTCTTAAATCTATAGGCATAGAAGTTATTGAAAAAGAGTTAACGCAGACAACTTTCCTGCCGGGGTTAATGCTTGGACCTAATACTATATATATTGATACGAAGAAGCTGTTATATCCCGGGGATATTCTCCACGAAGCAGGCCATATTGCAGTAACCCCACTGCTACAAGGGCAACTTATAGGAAGTGATGAGATGCCTGCCGACTGGCCTACAATGGGTGATGAAATTACAGCGATCTTATGGTCATTTGCAGCCGTTACGCATTTAGATTTGCCACCTGAATTTGTGTTTCATGGAAATGGTTATAAAGATAGCTCCGATTGGTTTATTGAGAATTTCACTAGCGGTAATTATATCGGACTACCTCTTTTACAATATTTTAAAATGGCAAATTCTGCAGAAGAATCACTACAAAGTCCTGAAACTGCATTTCCTTATATGGTAAGCTGGCTAAGGCCGGAATAAACCTAAGCAAGATATTTTTTATAAAGCCCAATCTAAGCGAATTTATTTAGGCTATTTCCTGCTATCGGCTGTATCTGCCCTTTGGCTCTGCCGGGCAGGATGCCGCCTCTATCAGGGCTAGGCACAAACTGTAACACTTTCTTTAAACTTTTTTTCTGCCGTTTTAACTTTTACATTACTTATAAAAAACAAACCCCGGGCAGCTTTCGCTGCCCGGGGTTCTTGGTTATTGTGTTTTCTCTTTGTTTATCTCTTCAGTGAGAAATGCGATTTAAATTCTTTGGTTACCGTTGTGGTACCATCAAACTCAGGGTAGGTAACGGTGAACCAGTAGTCCGTTGCAGGTACCGGGGTACCGTTTAGCGTTCCGTCCCATCCGCTGCTCTCAAGGTCAGGGCTTATCTGTTTGATAAGCTTGCCATAGCGGTCAAAGATATAGATCACAGATCCTGTACCGCTTAAGCCTATGATGTTCCACGTGTCATGGAAACCATCGCCGTTAGGGGTAAAGAAGTTAGGGTAGTCTACAATGCTTACTCCATTTAAGACCAGCTCCTGGCATGGGAAACCTGTTTTCTCATCCCATACCGTTACGCTGTGGTAGCCCGGGGATACATTGGTGAATACCGGAGATTCCTGCCTTGGGCCGTTATCCAGCTGGTAGGTGTACTCCCCGTTTCCTTCTATGGTTACCGTTATGGTCTGGTTATCGCTAAAGTAGTTGGTTACATAGTACCCCTGGCCTATTGCTGATGCCTGCCCTGATTCGATTACCGTAAAGCCTGCCGATTCATCCGACACACATTCCAGTGGCGCAGGGCCCGTTACTACTACGGTGTATACGCCGCCTGTTTTGGCGATGTAGCTTCCTGAGTCATCACTGTCGGTTAGCAGTACCCCGTCTTTGTACCAAAGATAGGTGTGCCCGTTTGGTACTACACCGCTGTTAAGTTCCAGCTCGCCTTCGCTTGCCCCCCATTCGATACATACTGTATCGCTGCCATCTGCTGTTGTGATAACAGGCTCTGCCCTGCGCTCTACCCTTAGGGTTACCGTAGTGGTGGCACTGCATGGGGTGTCCTGTACCGTATCGCTGTTGGTTAC
>Ga0265797_10000129_pt1 | contig 145515 bp, 142 predicted proteins | sample P2T30metagenome_FD_192433 | JGI IMG/M metagenome (GOLD analysis project Ga0265797, IMG submission 192433) | Plant litter microbial communities from East Loma Ridge, Irvine, California - P2 T30 | ecosystem: Environmental > Terrestrial > Plant litter > Unclassified | place: USA: California...
ATGCCACGCTTACCGTTCAACAGAAGGGTGCTGGCATTGGCGGTGGTGCCAAAGAGAAGTGAGTACTTGAATGGATGTTGCAGTGAATAATGATCCTTACTAACGACTGAATAGGCTCTCTCTCACCTCTGCCCTTTCTCCCGCTGTCGGCCTTTCATCAACCGACACCCTCAAGATCATCCTCACAACCACTGAGGGAAAGACTGGCAAGAAGCCACACCAGGCCTTCCTTACACTTCACGATCCCGCGACTGGACTCGAGGAATCGTTCCCCTTCAGCATCAAGGATAGCGGCAAGGGCAAGGTTGAAGTGGTAAGTTTGAATGAACCATTGCGATCATATGAACAAGTAGCGTTTAGCTAACGTCCATTGCTACAGACCCAGAAGGACCTCCCCTTCCAGTTCCTCACCTCATCCCAACCCGCTCGCGCCTCGATTGTCCTCGCATCCTTCGGCTCGACTACTCCCACGAACAAGCACGTCTTCGACCTCGATGTCACCCGCGACGCTGCCGCCCCACTCGCTCTCCCTCCTACACCCGAGCGCTACACTTCAAAGCCTGTGATTAACCACATCTTCAAGGCGGACGCAAAATCCGGGCCTAAGCTCATCTCTCATGCGTTCATGCTCGCAGTGCTCTTCGCATTGCCTGGTCTGATCGGTCTATGGGTGGGCCTCGGCGGCAACCTTGACCACGCCAGCAAGGCCTTTGGTGCAAGCCCCATCGCGCACACCCTTTTCTTTGGAAGCGTTGTAGCCATGGAGGTGGTGTTCTTCCTCTACTACTACACCTGGACTCTGTTCCAGACTCTTCCCGCTGCTGGTGTTGTTGGTATTGTGGCATACGTTAGCGGAAGCAGGGCCCTCACTGAGGTGCAGGAGCGTAGGCTTGCTGGGCAGAGATAGAGGCCAGTCGCAGTCTGGTAGATGGCTTTAGCCATGAATGGCGCTTGAGCGAAACGATAAAAGTTGCATAGAACTGGCGCGAGGCTGGGAAGGCCTATATGTACAACGATAACAGATTTTCCCGCAATTAACACACTTTGCGTGGTACACTGAGAGAGATGCTGATTGACGTTTCTGAGCTGCTGGTCCGGACATGAACGTAAACATTCGCATCGCTACTTGTATCAATGCAATGAACGGTCAGCAAATATACTGCAGCGCATCGCAATTGATACCCACCATGTAGCCAATTATTTTCAGCCACGCCGTGCAGAAAGCACCCCTTGAACTGCTGATTGCGGCTACGCATGCTGTGTAAAAGCCCACAAATATCGTACCCCAAACAAAAACCCCGTAACATGCGAGAGTGAGATTCTTCTGATCGTGACAGTCTCGCCAATTCTCCAATTCTCCCCCAACTGCAGACATCATGCGCACGTGCTTTTGTCGTCATGCCCTACGAACCGTGATACTCTTCAGATATGGGTAAACAACGAGTGATAAGATACAAATCACGCAGCAGCCGTCGCCATAAGCAAGCCTGCACACCTAAACCCAGCAGCCTGGAAGCGTTACATGTAGACGCGAGAGGCGTTTCCGGCTCCTGCAGCCACTCTCATCTCGGAGGCGAGGCCTATATCGATCGCGTAAAATCATTGGACTGGCATACGAACACCAAGAACCATCGATTCTAGCAGATCTCTAGAGCCAATGCTCCCTTGCGCCTCCAAGCGGCTTGGATGATCGGGGCTTGCTCCCAGCCGAGCCCAACACGACGCCTCCGCAATCATGGCGTTTCTTCCCAGCCTGATGGAACTCGTCTTTTCTTCTTCTTTTCTCTTTCTTGCTCGGACATGGCTGGCCCAGCTGCATAATGTATGCACATGGTATGCGTCCAGGCCGCCGGCATATGTGTTGCAGGCGTGGCAGGGCGGATTAGCTTCGACGGCCCATCCTTGTGAGCTGTTCTTCCATCAAGCCATCTGCACCCTCAAACTCTCGCTGCCCATGGGGTCTCCATCTTCTCACTTGCCGACTAAGACCTCCAACCAATACCCTCGCTCGCCCATCTGCCGCATATCCAAACTACTACTCCTCCTCCTCTTCTCCTCACCAGCAGGTCCAATGACCCCATTGCCGAAAAGACCCAAAGATCGTCTTCCATCTATTCCCCGCAGATGACGAGCGGCGGCGCGGCCTACCGCATGCAAGCTATGCTGCAAACGCACATGGCTCTGCGTTCCGTTTCACAAGGGCTTGCAAGGTTTGTAGCAGCGGCGAGCGTAAAGCCCCTGGCTGTCTGTGTCTGTCGGTTGCGGGTGTGCCACCTGTGCTGTCTCTTGCTCGGCCGGCAAATGCGTTTGCCCAAAGATGAGGCAGGCACAAGGGCGGTCCGGCAGCTGGGCAGCAATCGTTGTGGTGGTGGACGTAGCTACCTTTGGAGGGGGATGATATAGTACTCTCTGACCATCACCCCGTTGCTACGGTTTGTTTGCTTTTCCTTGATACATGCGTTTTTCTTCACTCTTTGGTTGGTAGACTTGTAGATCCAGCGACGATATGGCGCCCCACCTAGTGCACAGGTATGCTCATGTTTGCTGCTATCACTCGCAGGCGTACGATCGCTGACACAATCCAGTCACGCCAAAGAGGGAGACATACCCGGGACTGTGAACCTCGCTGCTGTCGAGGGCGACGACACTGCCTATGGACAAGCTCTGTTCCCAGTTCCCGCAGAAGATCCCAATGACCCGTGAGTAGTATCGCTGACATATCGTACTGTAAATTCATCTTAACATCCACCCAGTCTCCAATGGCCAAAATGGAAGAAGACCATGATCCTAGTGATCTGCTCCCTTTACTCGTTCCTGAGTAACACCGCACTACTGGGACCCGCCGTCTACATCACCATCTTCGCCGCAGATCTGCAGGTCTCACCGGTGAAAGCATCACAGCTGATCTCTTACCCAACTCTCGTCTATGGCATTGGCACGCTCGTAACGGTCCCTATGTACCTCAAGTTTGGCCGTCGACCTATCCTGCTAGGAAGCATTGTCATCTACCTTGCCTCATTGATCGGATGTTCTCAGTGTACTTCTTTCGGAGCTCTGATGGCTTGCCGCATCATTCAAGCCTTGTCTAGTGGGATCTGCGAGGCTATACCAGTGCAGCTTGTCAATGATATCTTCTTCTGTGAGTATGAGACTGAGCGTCATGTATGATTTCACTAACATCTAACAGTGCACGAACGCGGCACCAAGCTTGGTATCTACACAGTCTGCCTCTGCTGGGGCTCCACCGGTCCACTCTATGCAGGCTACATGCTAGCAGGAGGCTACGGTTGGCAACTGTTCTTCTACGTTGAAGTTGCCTTCGCCGGAGCCCTCCTCATCCTAGCCTTCCTATTCGTGGAAGAAACCGCCTACAAACGCAAGTCTTCTGTCTCACCATCATCATCCAACTCACCAAGACCCTCGAACGCCTCAGTCGAGAAAGAGCACATCGCCTCCGAACACATTGAAGTGGGAATTCTTGTGCCTGCGCGCCGCACATTCGTCCAAACTCTCAAACCATGGAGTGGAGTCGACCACGAAGTCGAAGCCTTCATGACCGCTGCTCGTTCCTTCACCTACCTCCTCGTCCCCTCAGTCCTCTGGGTAGTCGCCAGCTACGGCATCTACATCGGTCTCGGCGCCCTAGTCTTCAACTACACCTTCCCCATCCTCATCATCCAACCACCCTACAACTGGGCACCGGTACGTCCATTCTCCAACACCAAACCTCCTAACTAAAACGAACACATCCACTAACAACCCTCCCCTCTCCAGCAAAACTCCGGCCTCATCGCCCTCGGCAACGTAATTGGCTACGCCCTCGCCGTCCCCTTCACCTTCACCTCCGACCGCCTCGCCGCCTACCTGACCAAACGCAACAACCACATCCGCGAAGCCGAAATGCGCCTCGGCGTCCTCCTCCCCGCCATGCTCATCGCCCCCGCCGGTCTAATCCTCTACGGCCTCACCGCCCACCTCAAACTGCACTGGGTCGGCTACTTCGCCGGCGTCGCCATGGTCGACTGGGCGTCCTACTTCTACTTCACGTTCACGCTGGCCTACGCCGTCGACTCCTACACCGCTAATACCTCGGAATTGGTCATCGCGCAGTGCCTGGGCAAGAGCGGGATTAGTTTCGCTTTTGGGCTGTATTTGCTCGAGTGGGTGCAGGTTAGCGGATATGCGGTGATTGTCGCGGGGGTTTTCACGGCTGTGCTGGCGGTGAATAATGCGGCGCTGGTGCCGTTTATGATGTGGGGGAAGAGGATTCGGGTGTTTTATGCTGGGACGTGGTTGGCGAGGATGCATGGGCGGAGCGCGACGGTGGGAATGGCCGTGTGATGGTGGGAGTGAGCGAGTGAGTGAGTGTTGTTGTGGTTCTTGCTGAGGGTTAGGAAGTCTTTTGGTTGCAGAGGGAGGATTCGTACTGCTTTTGTTTGCCTGGATTCGGATCCTGTGATATTTTTGCTAGGATCAAACACCAACTTAAGCTACCTAATCGACCGTAGCTCTTTTACCTGCTGCATATTCATTTCCACCCGTCGATAAATTCATAAAACTCCAGCTTGCAGTCCTCCATAGTGATGGATACCAGGAAAGGCTGGCTCACGGTTGGCAGCACCCGAAGCCCTTACGCCGTGGATTTACAGCCCCAGGAGATTTATTTTTCTTTCTTTGAAATGTCGATGAACTCTTTTGTATATACAATACAAAGCTACAACAATGCTCAAAAAAAAAAACGACTATTAACCTCCGTGAACGATAAAAACAAAAAGGATACTCCTGCGCTTTTTTCCAGCTCCCCCAGTTTTAGTAGGACTCCGCGATTTGAAAAAAGGTACGCGCGTGTCAGTAGAATCGCAGTCTCTTCTCTCTGTCCCTCACATCGAATCTCAAATATGCACCTGCCCGCCCAAACGCCATCGCCAACTCCATCACTACCCCATCATATCACTCAACCTCCTCCAACCTCCTTACCTCCCTCCTAACCCCGTCTTCCCCCAGCGCGCCTCTGACCATGACAGTCTGCACCTCAACTCCCAATCCCGTTACACCATACTCCGCAGGATCAAAGCTGAGGGTGTAGACAGGCACGAAGCCGTATTTCTCGTACATGGGTCTGCCGGTTTTGGTCGCTTCGCAGTAAATTTCGAGCCCCAGGGCGTCGGCTTCGGCGATCAGCTCGGACATGAGGGATGTTGCGGCGCCGCGGTGCTGGTGGGAGGGGTGGGTTGCTAGCATGCCGAAGTCTGTTGGTGGGATTTCGTGTTAGTGGATGATCTTGGTATTGTTTTTCGTGTTTCGAGGATGTGTATTTTTGTTTCTTGGGAATTTTTTGGAAGACAGCCAGATTACTTACAAAGATGTTGACGGAGACCGCAGTACTGCCTGTGCAACCGCTCGTTCAGCGCGAACCAGTCTCTGTTCATTTGCGGTTCTGTTTCGTGGCCGATGTCCAGCGGGCTGGCGTGGTCTTCGGGGGTGAGGGTTGTGATCTCGGTTTTGCAGAAAGCGATGATTTCGTCGGTTTTGGGATCGATGACTTTGCGGAAGCGGTAGCCTTCTATGGTTTTATTGCCTTGGTCGTTGTTGTTGGTGAGTGCCAGGTCCAGCTTGCTGTCTGTGCGCATGTGGGTTCTGCTGAAAAGATGTTCTGGCAAGGTGCTAGTGCGGATGTGTTGCATGCAGTGTTTGTAGAAATCGATGGTTCGCGCGGTGTGCTCTGGGTTGGTTGGGTCGCGGTAGGAGAGGACGTGGTTGACGATTTCGTCTTGGAAAGCGGCGAATTCGACTTCGACGAGGCGTGGGATGTCATCCGGGAATGCTGCTGCTGCAACGAATGGTCTGCCGGATTTGGCGAGAGTCGAGGTACTTGATGCTGTGGTGTCGACTGACATGATATTGCTACTTGCATGTTTGTTGTTGATGGGAGTGTTGTCGATCAGTCTGTTGCCGGAAGCCCATGCCTGGAACCTTTCGCGAGTGAATGTGTTGTTTTGTCGTGAATGAAGGTTGTCGAGGAAAAGTGGGCGTGGAATGCGAGTGATTGGAAAAGTATAAGGGTTGCATCGTGAGCCGTAAAGCTGAATGCCAGGCATGTTGCCTTGAGGTTGAGCCTGCAGTTCGGTCATTGTGAAGAAACACCGTTGAACGCCTGACAAGAGGAAACGAGTGAGAGCAAGGAAGGAGCAAGAGGAGGAGAGCGAGGGCGAGGGTGGTGATGATGATGGTGGAAGAAGCAAAAAAAAAAAAGTAGAGCGCCCAGAATCGCCATGTGATACTTATAGCGGAGGGCTAGCAAGTCAAAGCTAAATGGGATCTGTCACACGCATCGGGACGAGGATGGATGGGCGCGGTTCAGCCTCGCACGGCGATGGTACAGATCACAAAAGGTCCCGAAGGTGCATAGACAGACGTCGCTCACTAAGACCGATGACAAGTCTTGGCCTGTGATACAGAGCAGCTCCCCACGCCCTGCAGGACCAGAAAGGGTAAGTTGTGGAGCAGTGGGTAGGGGTGGCGTGCGGGAGCATGACACACGGGCACACGGCACCTTCGCCATCTGGAGTGCGTGAACACGAGGGCGCCCTTAGAGGCCGTTGCGCTGCGAAGCGTTGACGTGCATGGGATGATGGACAGGCAGGCAAGCGTGCATGAGGTCGGCACGAGAAGCGAGCGGGCCACGATGGGGTCACGTTCCAGGTTTTCGGCGCCACCCATGAAGAGACGTGACACCTTCCAGAGTGAGCGAGCGATGTGTGATTATAGTGCTGCGCTCGTGCTGGGGCCGATGTGTTGTCAGTTCAGAAAGCGACAGGTTGAGCCGCAGGGTTGGTTATTGTGTACGGAGGTATGTGTCGTATGGGCATACGCATACGCTGTGCTCAAGTGGATATGCGCATGTCGACGCTGTGCAAAGTTGGTGACCCGGACGGCGGCGTGCAGTGGCTCAGGACGTACCTTGGCTAGCGAGCAGGGCGAGCAGGGCGACGACGACGACGATGACCGGTTGTGGATGTGGCGGCATGCACGACGACCAACGAGACGCTGCGATGGCATGCGTACCTGAGCAGACTCGCCTCTAGACTGCCCTGGACTGTGTTTCGCTTGGGGATGGATCGGAGGATGGAGAATGGAGAGTGGGATAGCTAGCTCTGCGATAGCAGTGGGACCACACTCCGAGATCGTGCACTGCTAGCATCAGCAACGAGTCGTGAGGTCGAGCTGTATAGGGAAGATGATTGGGTGCAGCGATGTCAGGAACCGTTTGGATGCGTGGGATATGATGGGCAGTAGGGTGAGCAGGGCTAGCAATCGAGTTGAATCGGCCTGCACGCGCAACCCACTTGAGCAGCAGACTAGACATTTGCCTTTTGGCGATCAGCTCCATCGCCTCCCAGGCGCCCGGCCGATGCAGGCCCCAGATGCGTCTTGTTATAAGAGATCCCATCTGCGAGCCATCGCATTCACTACACCCCCACGCTACCCATCGAGCCGACTCTCAGCTGCTGCGGCAGGCGCGGGCATCTGCCTGTCTGCGCCACCCACGAGACCCACGCGCCAGTCTTTCTCACTCTCTCTCACACGCAAGCACCACTGCTTTCGTCCATTGCGCGCGTGCTCTAGGGCCTGCCCGGCCTCCGAGGTGACCAGTCTCAGCCAGCCTGCACGCACAGGTCATGGAAAAGAGGCCTCTCAGGTCGCCTCTTACGTTGGATTATGTAACGTCTACTGGCCTTGCCGCGACATCCAGGCATACCAACACGAACACATCACATCACCATCACCGCACCATGTAGTGGACACGATAATAGTCTCAGACTACCACTGGATATGACCTCTTACACGGGCATACCACACATCACACAGCATAATAAGACAGACAGGCACAGGCACCCCGCAAAATCGTCATGCAGGCAAGATGTACCTCTTCTTGCGTACCTCGGACGACGTACGCCAACTGATATCACAGCTTTGAGAGCTTCGAGTTTCCCCTCACCTGGTCGTCTGGCCGCCCGAACCAGACATACGCCATGCTGCTGCTTGCTGTTCCCAGACTGCCGAGCACGAATGGAATTACCGTATGCGGCCTGCGTGCCCGCACTCCATGGTAGCCAATTGCCAGAAATGAGGAGAAGCCATGCATGTAATATCAAGACTGATCGCTGCTGCTGCTGTGCTACTGCTGTCAATGCCAACATCCTTGTCAATATACCATACTTGCTGATTTCGAAGATCGGTATTGCTTGAGCTGTCTTGAACTGGCTCTCTTCCAGTAGACTAAGGCGAACCCACTCACCCCTCCCATCAACCTCTCAATCAACGTCCCTTCAACACCCCATCACAACAACTCCAACAATGTCCGCCCCAACCCCCGCCATAGACCACCAACTCGCCACCGGCGCAATCCCCCACTACGTCTCTTCCGTCTGCCCAGCAGGCACCAAAATGTGGCTCCTCGAAGTAGGCTGGCTGGAAGCCGACGAAGCCTTCATGATCCGCGGCGCCAACACCTCCCTCGCCAGCACCGCCGGCCAAGCAACCGTCAACAAGCGCCGCGAAATGCCCATGTACTGCGTCCTCATCGCCCACCCGCACGAAGGCCTCATCCTGTGGGAGACCGGCTCCGGTAAAGACTACCCCACCGTCTGGGGCCCGCAGCTCGCAGATGTCTTCAGTCGGGTGCGGTACGAGGCGAAGCACGAGCTCGACGCGCAGATCGAGGCTACGGGGAATAGGGTCGAGGATGTGAAGAAGATTATTATCGGGCATTTGCATTTGGACCACGCCGGGGGGTTGGATTTGTTCCTTGATCGCAAGGATGTCGAGATCTGGGTGCATGATCGGGAGTTGAGGAGTGCGTTTTGGAGCGTGGCGACGGGGGCGGATGTGGGGGTTTATTTGAAGCATTATTTGAAGTTGGATCTGTGAGTTTTGTCCAATCCTTCCTTTTCTTAGCAGGTCGACAGAAAAGGTCGCTTTTTTTTTCTGGAATCCGCAGGTTGACTAACACTACTATTCACAAACAGGAACTGGAAGACCTTCGACGAGCGCAGCTTCGACTTCTGCCAGGGCATCACGCTGCACCACCTCCCAGGTCACACGGACGGTTTGGTGGGCATGCAGATTAATCTGCCAGACAGCGGCACGATCTTCTTCATCAGCGATCACTGCCATGTTATTGAGAATGTAAGCGGTTCATGCTCAGCTTTCTTTGATCAAAGTGACATTGACTAACGTAATCCATCTATCAGTGGCGCGACGGCATCCCTCAAGGTTGGCTCGCGAGAGATCATCCTGCTTGGTAAGTCGAAAAGCCAACCATGCACCATGCCGACGTCAAAAAAAAAAAAAAAAAAAGGTGTTTGCGAACTGGCATACTAACGAGATTTCTCCGTAGGTTCCGCAGCACACAGCGCCTGAAGCACCTCCAACGCCAAACTCGCGGCCGCGTGATCCCCGGCCATGACAAGGAGACTTTCCTACAGTTGCAAAGCGAGAAGAGTGTCTTTACCTAGTCGCGGGGAGCCCGGATCTGGAAACCTTTAAGAGGACATCCTCACGATTTACCTTAATCAACTAATCGTTACGGATTTTCTGCGGGTATAATCGAAGAATCAGATTGCGGAAACGGGCGATCAACCATCAACATGACATGATCGGAAAGGCTCGCTTGCCTTGCGAATCGAACGATTTGCCCACGTTGATTTTCTATTTTCCTGGTACTGAAGCTATTGAACTCAATGGTGAACACGACGTTCCTCCAAGGCGCTATGCTTCCTTAGCTTGCTTCACTTTACTTCTTGCCGGGAGAGCGAGAGAGAGACTCATTTCGAGTAGGCTATGGAGAGTGGCCGTGGTGGTTTTGTGTGTACATAACTGCTTTTCCCCTTTCTTGTATCTATTTGAAACATACTGGACCAACGATTGATAATTCTTAGTCGCGTCCATTCTGAGAATCAAGGGCACGCTTACTGTTGGTTGATTTAGAACGTGACATGACTTATGTTTTTGGAGCGCTCAAGTAATCTATCAACGGCGCTACATCCCCAGACGCCTATGATAGCGTCCCTTCTTTTTCAATGCGATGCACCTCTTCGCTTCGAACATACGTGCATCGCGCATCTTCTTAGCCTTACAACGCTCTTAGTGCCCCTCCTTCTCCTTTCAAAATCCTACGTCGCCTGTAGCAGCGTAATGCAAATGCAACACACAACAAGAATTCAAATCCTCCCCGAATGCACCCCAAGATCTCCTCACCTCAAACAATCAAATCCACATCTACTCTCAACACCCATCAAATCTGCCTCGCCACCTTGCCCTTCACCCCCGGCCTCTCAGCCTCCCACTCGTCCCTCAGCGCCGCATATACCAGATCCGTCTCGAGAATCAGCAGCGCCAGGTTCCACACCAGCGTGATGGCGTAGAAGAAATTGGCGTTGCCGCTGCCGGCGTACAGCCACAGGTAGTGGAACGCTGGGCCCAGGAGCGTGGCATACAAGAGGGCGGCGAGGGCGGGGAAGGGGTAGCGGTGAGTTGAGGAGACTGGGTTTTGCTGTTAGTGGATTGCCGGGGAACAGACTTTGTGCAGTGGAAGGGGTTGATGGTAAGAACTTACTCGAAAACACATGGCCCATCAGACATGAGCTCGCCAACCAGGCGCCTACCTCGCCGACGTTGGCGTATGGCTGGAAGATTGCGAGGACGCCTAGCATGGCGATGACGGCGGCGAGGGGCTGGGCGCGTAGACGCACAGTGAAAGGCACGCTGTATGCGAGCATGTGCAGCCAGAAGACGCCGAGGAAGAAAGACCGGAAGGCGTCGAACATTTCGGTGAAGAAATACCACCAAAGCCCAGGGTTGGGGGTGAGGTCGGGTAGAGAGAGTGGAGTGAGGTATAGGGAGTGAAGGAAGGTGAAAGAGGGGAGGATGAGGCGAGAGAGGGCGAGTAGGAGTGCCGTTGTTGCGAAGAAGGGTGCTAATAGCGAAAGTGTGAAGGCAAGCGGTGTTGGGTTGTTGGCTTTGCCATCCTTGGTTGCTGGTGGCGGGCTGGCTTTGCAGATCTGGTCGTAGCAGAGAAGGCCTATAGGCGGAAGCAGCAATACTGGGTGTAGGCTGGTGTAGCTCGCGAGTGCTAGAGCAAAGGCTGTGGTTGTGGGTTTGCCTTGAGTGGCGTGTCGAATGCTCAGCAGGACGAAGAAAGTTGTAAATACTGTCGTGGGCCTTGCAAGGCAAGTCAGGAGAGTGAACGGGTTGAGCAGATACACCGCAGCCACAGAGACGGGCTTCCAACTTTCGCCTCGTCGCGGAGAAGTATAGACGCTAGAAGCCACTGCAACACCTGACGCTGCAATCTCATATAGGCAATCGGCGGAGAGAATGTCGAGTGCTGTGTAGAGGATAATGCTGATCAGGCGACCGAAGAAAGTTGCTGGCGAAGGCAGCAAGGAGAACAGTGGCAATAACAAGGGCGCCTGATGTACACAAACACATCAGTTTTTGATTGCTACAGTCTCTACATGGGATATATATGCTGACCTGGTAGAAGATGCCGCCATCATACGGATCCAGGCCGCGCTCGTAGAGGAACAGACCCTCCTGCACTGTATCACAATCTCAGCTCTTGGTTCTTCCCTCACTAGCAGAGCCAGCGTATTCTTGTCCACCCCTCACATACATCTCTTGAAGCCATTGACGGGTGTTGATATCTCAGCACGAAGTGTAAGAAGGTCGGGCAGAGCTGGGAATGCGACGACTAACAGGAGCCTCAGGGCGGCAGCAGAGGCGAAGAGGATGGTCTTGGGGTGCTCATTGTAGAGCTTGGTGATGGTGTTCATCGTTGAGAGGTCGCTGGTACCATGGTTTCGCCGGTTGTATTCGCGCAATGATATACAGCAACAACTGTCACTATCGACAAGCGACCTGGATGTTCGACGTTGCATGTGCTGCCAGCGCTCCCCAAGACACCACCGAGAGAGTCGGGCCCTGAATGCGCCGAGTGCCGATCTGCCCTTCCCCAGCTTTTGCCTGCGAACTAGCGATTTTTTGGACGAGAAGCTCACTTTTTCGCGACGCCGGCTGCTGCCCATCTCCACCACCACCACCACCCGTTCATTCACTCAATCCCACAACACCACCGCAGCCATGGGTAGAATCAAGAAGAAGGGTATGCTTACTTCACTGCCGTGCGACTACATATATCCTAACAATCACTCCCAGGCACCGCCGGCAACGCCAAAAACTACATTACCCGCTCCCAGGCCGTCCGCAAACTCCAACTTTCCCTCCCAGATTTCCGACGACTGTGTATCTTCAAGGGTATCTACCCACGTGAGCCGCGCAACAGGAAGCGCGTGAACAAGTCCTCCACCGCCTCCACCACCTTCTACTACACAAAGGACATCCAGTACCTGCTCCACGAGCCTCTTCTGGCCAAGTTCCGCGACCAGAAAGCCCTTGCGAAGAAGATTAGCAAAGCTCTCGGCCGCAACGATGTTGGCGATGCCGCACGCTTCGAGAAGAACCTCACACCCAAGCTCAAGCTGGACCACATTATCAAGGAGCGCTACCCGACTTTCGTCGATGCGCTCAGAGACCTGGACGATGCGCTCAGCATGCTTTTCCTCTTCGCCAACTTGCCCGGAAACCAGAACGTTCCCCCGAAGATGATCGCAAGGTGCCAGCGTCTCACCATGGAGTTCGAGCACTTCTTGATCAGGACCCACGCCATGAGGAAGAGTTTCTTAAGCATCAAGGGTATCTACTACCAGGCTACTATCCAGGGCCAGGACATCCTTTGGCTCGTTCCCTACAAGTTTGTGCAGCAGGCCGGACCCGACGTCGATTTCAGAATCATGGCTACTTTCGTCGAGTTCTACGCCACTCTGCTCAGCTTTGTCAACTACAGACTTTACTCCAGCATTGGCCTGGTCTACCCTCCCAGATTCGACCTTAAGAGCTTGGAGCAGGGTGCAGAGTTGGGCGCTTTCCAGTTGGAGGGTCAGCAGCTGGAGGAGCAGGCAGAGGCCGATGCCATCATGGACACTGGCGCGAACGAGAAGGCACAGGCTGAGGCCGACAAACTACTCACAAACGGCGAGGCTGAGCCACAATCATCATACGCCACCGCACCTGAGACTTCTGTTGTGGAGGCAGAGAACGAGCCCACCGAGACTCCTCTCGCAGCACTCGACAAGTTCGCCTCAATAGACCCCAACGCCGACGCCCTCCTGCAGCCTTCCCTTACCGCCGACGCCCAGGTTGCCGGCAAGCTTTTCGAGCCCTTTACCATCTTCCTTTCCCGTGAGACTCCCCGCCACGCTCTTGAGTTCCTCCTCAGATCCTTCGGCTGCCGTCGTGTCGGCTGGAGTGCTACTCTCGGCGAGGGCGCTTACTGCGACGAGTCCGACCCACGCATCACCCACCAGATTGTCGACAGGCCCGATATCCCCATTCCCGCTCCCGAGGACGACGATGAGGATGCTCAGGCTGCTCGCAAGGCCAACGCTCGTGTGCCTGGCCGCATTTACGTCCAGCCTCAGTGGGTATGGGACTCAGTCAACGCTGGCCAGCTCCAACGCCCCGACATCTACGCTCCTGGCGCCACACTTCCTCCTCACCTTAGCCCCTGGGTCAGAGCCAAGAAGGGCGAGTACGATCCCACCAAGCCCTTGGCCGAGCAAGAACTGGAAGGCGAGGCCGAGGCCGCTGCTGCCGCCGAGGAAGACGAGGTCAGCGACGACGATGTTGAGCAGAGCGACGAGGAGGTCACCAAGGCCGATCTCGCCGATCTTGCCGACATTGAGCAAGGCGAGGGCATGGACGTCGAGCTCGCAGGCTCCGACTCCGAAGCCGAAGGTGCCGCAGCCTCCGACGACGAGTTCGGCGGCTTCTCCGGCGACGAGGACGAGCAGGAACCCACCACCGAAGCAGACGCACACCAGGCCGAGCTTCTTGCCGAAGCCAAGGGCCTCAAGGTCGCACCGACTAAGGCTCCCACCGCAAAGGAGAAGGTCGCCGCCGCCAAGGACAAGCGCACCAAGGCACAACGCGAGGAGGACGAGAAGCTGGAGATGCGCAAGATGATGGCTCCCCGCAGGAAGAGGAAGATGTACGAGAAGATGGTCTACTCGAACAACGAGAAGGCCGGTGTGGCCGAGAACTTGAGGGAGAAGAAGCGCAAGATCGAGAAGGCTGCCAAGAAGGCGTCGAAGTAAGAAAGAGGTGTCTTTTTGCTTTCGAGCCTTTTTTCTTCCTGACTTCTTGGTTGCGATTTCGAAGCATTAAAACTCGGTGCCTGGGGTTATGAGGCGTTTTCTTTTCTTCTTCCCTGTTACTCATCTACTGTCCTCTTTTTGTTTGGACAGATCAAAATCTCATGTATAGATACGAGACGGACCGCTCATGGCGGCCAAATCCCATCAATTATTTGCCAAACACACCACGTTTCAATACTTTCATGCCGGCTGTGACTGTTAAGATGATAGTCCGTGTCAAATAGTACTGCTATCCATTATTGCGCCCATCGAACTCAGGTCCAATCAGGCAAAAGGTCCAGTCGAAGCAACAGTTCGAACTCAACCTCAATCCTTGCATTTTAGATCGACATGTTGAAAATCCCACATACATGTATTCCTAGTACCATATACCACGATTTTGTATTGAACACGATAGAATGGTTTACGCCAAGAACGATATCTCGCGTAATACCGACTCATGGGCCCGGAACCCGCTGATATACTGCTTTCGCCACTTGAGCCCCTATTGAGCATGTCCTCTCCCACCACCTCACAGCTAAGCGCTAACTGACAGTTATGCTGCGCAACCTCGTGGGTCTTGTCACCGGCTACGAACGGGATCCGGAATTAGTACGACAAGCAGAGGAGTTCAGAGCGCAGATCCAAGCAGCAACAGAAGCCGAAGAAGCTGCCACGGCACACTACCCGCCTATCCCAGAATGGGGACGCGATTTCCCAGACTCTTCGAAACCGTACGATGGTTGGCCGGTCCCTCAAGGCGCTCTCCTCGAACAAGATGCGGAGTTCCTGGACGATTTCGACGAGACGTGGAACGTAGCGCCCTCGGAGAATGGTTCTGACGTCGTGGTTTTCCACCAGGACTTCAGAGCCGAGACGGACAGAGGCGAAGCGATCTTCGAAGAAGACTTCAGACGCGACGTCGAAGGCCGCGAACCTAATGCGTGGCTGGCCAATATCATCGCCATTCACAAACGTCTCGACGAAGGGCAACGCTGCAACCGCATCGTGCGTTTCCGCGGCGAAACACCTTCGTCCTATCGCCTCGAACACCCTCCCTCAGGGATCTTCAATTTCATCCCGTCGGAAGAGAAACACGATGCGGTCGTCGCTCTCCACCAACGCTGGGCCCTCCAATATCTCTCCGCGTGCCGGTACATCCACGCCAAAGGCATCGCCCTCAACGGCCCACCAGTACACCAGACCCTCTGGCTACGCGCCGACTTCTCTCTCGTAATCGCAGCTTTCACGGGCGCTTCCTGCGCCGCTCTCGGGATGGAGACTGAATTCTGGGCGTACGGCGGCAGGCTGGAATCGCCATTCGATCCCGAGAATGTGCGCCGCGGGACGAACAAGCAGGAAGACGGTGATGGTATTGGGTCACCGCAAGTGAAAGCGGATTTGTTCCAGTGGGCGTGTTTTGTTTATGGGCTTATGACGGGTTGTGATGGTAATCCTGTTGTTGATCGGGAGACGATGGGGATGTGGGATGGGCCGGAGGGGGATCGACTGCGGGAGGAGAAGTGGGCCGATGAGGAGGCGGTGAGGGAGGGGAAGTTTGAGAGGTGGCCGGTTTTGAGGGAGGAGGAGTTGGGGGTTTGTTTGGTGAAGGCTTGGAGGGGGGAGTATGGGAGTGTTGGGGAGGTTTTGGGGGATGTGAGGGCTGTGCTGGAGGGGTGTGGGAGGGTTTTGGTGGAGGGGGAGGAGGATGAGATTGAGGGGTTTGAGTGGGAGAGGGTGTTTGAGTATGATGAGGGTTCTGGGCAGATATCGAGAGTGGTGGACGAGAAGGCGTGATCGATGGCTTGACAAATCTAGTAGAATGAAAGAGACGGCCATGCAATACCGGCCAATACAGCTATGAGTCTTCGAGCTTTGGTCGAACAAAAAAGGGGATCTAATGATCAGAGGATGGGAAAAGGTCCCAGGGTTTTAACGTAAGAACTTGTACGATTTGATGAACTGTATAACTAGCTTATCGCAAGATATACCAGCTCATCGCAATACGATCTGCGATTGATTACGCACTGGGAAAAGCTACCAGTGTCTGAAAAGACACTCCCAAAAGCCAAAGCCATCTTCCTTCAACGCCGAGCTCGCAACCAATGCAAACAATCAATTCGCTTGTTCTATTCTTCTGCATCATGCAGCAACGCCACTCATGTTTTGAGGTTCTCAATCAGAATCAGGTGTCCCACATCATGGTCGAGATCGGCGGTCCAGTGGCATACTATGCCGCGCTGCTCGCTCCGTTCTCGTCGATGAGGTCATCCTCTTCCACACCGTTACCGTTAGTGGTGAAGGTGTAAGTGGTACCGAAGTCACCAGGCGGAATGCACGCAACTGATCGCATGGGCGGCATGTCGACCACTTCCTCTGCCCCAGAGTCATAGCCCTCGGCTTCGGTGTTAACGAAAGATTGGGCGAGGTTACGCTGGGCCAGCATGGATCTAGCATCGGCCCTCAGCTTGACTGTGTCATACGAGTCGTAGCGAGTGGCGTAGTTAGCGACTGGGGCTGTGGGATCTGTCATGCTGACTCCGTTCACTCCATTCGGTGGGAGACGGTTGCCGCGACCAGCGAAGAGAGCGCCGCCACGCTTGATCTCGTTGTCGAAGTCGGCGACGTTCTTGCCCTTCTCTTTCACGGCGAGCACCTCTGCGGCCCAGGACTCAGCGTTGGCCAGGGCAGCGTGCGGATCATCACGGTGGCGCATCAAGTAGCCTTGACACTCTGCTGGAGAGATCTTGGTTTCGGGGATGCAAGCGGCGAATTGTTCGGCCATGGAGAGAAGCTCCTCCTTTGACGGATGCGTTAGATTGTCGTCTTGGTCGAGTGTAATCTCATCTGGGGTCTTGTTGAAGATGTGAGAGAAGATCTGGCTGGAGACTTCCTTGGTTGTGTAGCCGAAGAGCATTCTGCTGTCGATACGACCGGGGCGAAGCAGTGCTGCATCAAGAGCATCGGGTGAGTTGGAGGTCATGACGACCAGTCTGCCATCTACTGATGCCGGACCGTCGAGAACGTTCAGCAGACCTGACAATGTGACCCCAACCAGAACAGTTCTCTTCACCTTGGTAGGATCGCGGGACGAGGTGATCTTTTCTTTGCGTGCCTCGCGGTCAATGCCGCTCGAGTCAATGTCCTCGAGTAGAACGATGCAACGCCTCGGTAAGGTATCGAAGAGTAGACCCAGGCCGCGGTCGTTCAGCGCATCGTCGCTCATGCTGATCATGTAGACGTTCAGCTTGAAGTGACCAGCCAGGGCGACAGTGAACGAGGTTTTGCCAGTACCAGGTGGCCCATAGAAGAGTAGACCACGACGGTATGGGATACCACGCAAGGCGTGGAAGCGCTCGTCTTCCTTACTGAAGTATCGGGTACACTCCTTCATGAGCGAATGCTTCTTGCCAGACTCGAGCGCGATGCTGTCGACTGTCCTGGCGGGACGATTGACACCAACGTCCCAGTGGAACTTTTGCTGCTCCTTGTGACAAGATGCACGAAATATGGTCGTTGTGTTTTGTTTCGCAGGCTTGGTAGCCTCACGAACATGCTCGAGGAACTCCTTGACAGGCTGCACGCCACCTCCGAAAGACCAGCAGGTGATCGTGAGTGTTTGACCGCGGCTCAGATCACTGGGGCCATTTTGAGTGCGCACAAACTTGCCGTCATCCTGGTAGAAGCCAGTAACCTCTTCATGGCGATCCAATGTCATGCGGTGACCGCCATGCCAGAAGACATAGGAGCCAGAGACAGGAACGTACTCCAGCTTTTCCGGCTCTAGCTCGATGTGCTTGTGTCCAGGACGAGGGACGGGAGGACTAGCCCTGGGGTCATAGATGCCACGGAGCATGTCGTTCATGGTGGGGCCAGCATTTGGGTTGACCAGAGCGAGGGAGTTTGCCTGAGGACCAAGTCTCTTGTTCTCAAGATAAGTAAGGACATCCTTGTTCAGAGGGTGCGACGAAGCAATAGAAACACTGCCGATGAAATATGAGCTGAGCCAATTGAAAGCAGCGCGGAGAGGAGCGTTCCTCCAGATGTAGAGGTAGAAGCCTGCGCCGAGCGAACCGAAGCCGAAAACGATTGCGGTGAAAGTGTTGACGGAACTGCTCGTTCCAGAAATTACAGCGAGGCAATTTTGCAGCGCTCGCTTTGGGTCGACTGTGAGCCAGCTGGGAATGGTTGTGTCGGTGGAGGTGAGGCTGGTTGCTACAGAAAAGATGCTGCGTTGCATGGAAGTGAGAGGCTGCAAGCCTACGTTGCTTGCCATAGTGACCCGAGAGGATGGAGAATTTTAGCTGTATCGAAGCGATCGCGGTGGTGTAATGTGTTGTTCCGAAATGGCGTGTGGACGCCGAGTGGTGTTGCAGCAGCAAAAGGTGAACTAGAGTCGCAAGTTGGCGTAGTAAGATATGTGTAGTGTTTCCTGAGGCACAAACGCAGTTGGGAACAAAAGAAGGCGCAGCACGAATCAGGCAACCATGCACGTGATGAGCGAAGTCAGATTTGCTGCAGGTGTTGCATTGTAGGCGCATGCGTGTTTATGAATAGCGGCGGGCGAGGAAGAGTGAAGGGTTTGTGTCGTGGTTGGTGCCAAAAGCGAAAACGCCAAAGTGAAAGAGTGAAGTCCGGCTGGGTGGTTCTACAGCAATCGGAAGGAACAATTGGCTGCTGAAGCGAGCGTTGTGCAAGCGTTAGTATTCTAGGTAAACTGGCTGATGGCTACATTAGTCGTGCAGATGCATTAGCATTAGACATCACCATGCAGGGCACTTGCATGTGCCTGCATATACGTGCATGTACCTACGCAACGCTTGTTTGCGCCCAGTGGAGAGCCAACATCTCTAATTTCAGCATATCGCCTTTCATTTTTGTAATTTTCGTACCTGGGGGTATCTGCTCCTTTCATCCTTCTTGTTCGCGTCTCTATATAGATACGCCCAAATGCAAGAAACCTGATAAAAGGAAAAGCAAGGAAAATTTGCTTCATCGTGACGCAATGAGGAACCATGCTCGCAGAATGAATGAAACACGTTACCAATCCGCACGCCACGCATGCAAATGCATCATTCCAATCTAACCCTTCGCGCCTTGCACGAAGCTAGCAAAGAACTTTTTGAAGCCTACCACGTCGTCCGCTTCCGCGTGCTTCACAAACTCCATGACACCTGCTTCGCCTGCACCGAGGTTGCGCAGCTCAGTCTGAAGCTGTTCGCGATAGACGTTGCCAGTCTTGCGCAAGATGGTCCACTGCAGTGCTGCGGCTTCTTGGAGTACGCTGCGGATCTGAGCGTCGCGAGCGCTGAAGCCGGGAGCAGAGATGAGCGCCCAAGGCATGGGCGCGAAGGTGGAAAGGACGAAAGCATCAAAACCGGGGAGTGTCGGATTCGCGGGCGCTGTAGAAGTAGGTGCAACATCTGGACCACCCCAGATCGAGGTCATGCGCGTGAGCACCGAAAGAGCAAGACGAGCGGTCGGAGGATCTGTGGGGTCCTGGGAGAAGTGTGTGATCGTGGCCAAGAAAGTGTCGAAAGTGCCTTGATTAGCGGGGCTGACAAGCACCGGACCGAGCTCGTTGTTCAAGATGACGAGAATGAAGTTGAGGTATTGCAGCTTGAGTTCCTTCAATTGAATCTCGTCATCCGTGCCAGAGACAGGAGCCGACAAACTGGCGAACACTTTTTGTAGAAGTGGAGACAGAAGCTGGTCGAGAATCTCAGAGATCTCGGTCTTGAAGCCGTACACTACCTGCACAAGGAGTCTCAAGAACATAGCCATCTCATCGTTGGAGGACGCAGAAGAAAGAAGACCTTCGATCCATCGAGGAAGCTGAGGCAGAATGCGTGCGCCAAGGACGCCCATGAAGCGTGAGAACGAGTACCTAGCAGCCGTGCGGATGTCCAGATGGTCCTTGAGTTCACCCACAGCGACCAGAACACCTTCACTGGCTTGACCGAAGACATCAGAGACAGCACTGTCGGGCGGGGCGCCCTTTTGAGAACCAGGCGTCCAGTCTGAGAAACCGCTGGCCAAAGTTCCGAAAGCCTTGATGATGTGATGCACCTGAAGTGTTGCTCGCTTATCGCCAGCCTTTGCAGCAACGACACTGTTGCTGATATCAGCCACTAGTGGGTTGATCACGTAGCTTGCGACTTGGACCTTGGTTTCCGCAGGAACAGTGTTGGAAGAGGCGGCAGAACCGACAGCTTCAAACAAGTAGAGCTGAGCCTCGAAGACGGCGTTCGCAGACTGATCGTTCTCGTCGCTCGACATGTCTTCTTCCTCGCGGTCCTCAGGGAGTTCGGCCTTGATCTTGAGCAGGCTGCCGATAGCTTGAATGATTGTCTGAGCGACGTCGCCCAACTGGTTACGCAGAACACGCACAAAGCGGTGGAACAGATACCATGACCGTAGACGGACCTTGACGTGATCGCTGTGGACGAATGTAACGAAGCTTTCAAGTACCTTGTGGATAACAGCTGGGTTCTGTTCGAAATATTGCACATAGCGGACGCAGATCTCCATGTATTGCAGTTGAATGGCTGGGTGTGGGTAGCTTGCGAGGCCAGAGTTGACCATCTTGTCCATCATCTCGAGCAGTCTCTGCGAAGCGATTGAAGACGGCGCACTCTTTGCATACAGACCACCATTCTTGACGGCTAGTTCACCGAACAGATACATCTCGTGCATCGCAAGATCCAGATCCCTCCAGTTTGGCTTATCTGCAGTGTCAACGCGGGCGAGAGTTTCACCAACAATTTTGCTAAGCATGTTGATGACTAGCGCCTCATCTACTGCAGCAACAGTCTGTTGAAGCACATGCAAGCGCTTTCTGAGTTCCTGGAATTCGGCCTCGTCTGTCGCCTCGTCCTCTTCGCCCCATGAAGCAGTTTCGTCATACTTCATTTTTGCAACAATGGGCTCGAGAACAGCAGGAAGCATTGCGCTGTAATGGCTTGGCAAGCTACCCGCCGACTTGACCATCTTTCTGAACATTGTGAGCAGATCTGTCAAAGACGGAATGACCGCTGAGCAAATTTCGTCGTACTCGTCGGAGAAGAAGCGTAGGAGGCATGGCATGAAGTTTTGCAATTCAACGTCTGCTTTTGAGCGGGTCTCTGCATCGACCGAGTCGTTGTCGAGGACTCTGACAATGTCCATCATAACGTTGTTAACCAGTTTTGCAACTGTTTCGGCAAGATCGGTGTCGTATTGAGGCGTTGTGCGAAGTTCTGAAAGCGCCGGGCTCGAGATGAGCTGTCCAACAATGGTTCCCAAGTTGAGGTATCGGATCAGCTCAATCTTGTCTCCTGCGCTCATCTTTTTTCCAACTGTCTCTGTGAAAGTATCGATAGCCGCATCTCTTGCCCTAGCCTCCTTGCTATCTGCACCATGGGTTCCTTGTTGACCAGCCAGTTGCAGCAGAGCACTCTGGATGTTCTGGTTGATCACGAGCCAGATATCAATCCAGCTTACCCACTTGGCAACAGTCCTGAGGCAGGCTTCCACAATTCCGAGGTCGATCTGCTGCCACCTCGAGAGAATGTCCTGCCAGGTGGCCGCAATCTTGTTGACATCTCTTGCTCGCACAAGATCCTTGAGATCATTGCTGCGTTTCGCCTCTTCTGGGGTGCGCGGAATGAGTTGGTCGGCAATTTCGTCGTGGACGGAGCCGACAATACGGAGGTAGAGGATGGTCGCAACAGGGTTTGTAGTTCCGATTTCTGAGCCTTCGCCAGCAAGCGATCTGAATTCGTCGAAGAAGCTTGTCCATTCTGAGGCGTAAAGATATGTGAAGAGATATGTGAAAGTCTGAGTAAGCTTGTTCTGAATGCTAGGGCTGTCGACTTGCTGCGAGCCGGTGGCATAGCGTTGGCGGACGTATCCCATCAGATTGTCGCGGATATAAACCAGGCTCTGCTGGTCCAGCTGCTGCGTTTGCACAGCATTGTTCAGGATCTCCAGCGCGACCACCCGTACTACTTCTGAAGGAGCGGCGGGGCGGACGAAGAGTGTGAGACAGACTTGCCAGCTATTCGGATCCTGGCGAAGCTGGTTGAGGAAGTCGTAGGCTTGGCCTTTGAGTGTTTGGTCGGTAGCGGGGTTGAAAGCGATTTCGATCGCATTCTCGACTTGAGAGTCCATCTTGAGTGTATAGAGTTGGTATGTGCTTGGTCGTTGTTGCTGTTCGTGTTCGTGTTGTATTCTATTATTTCATTCAATGCCTTGGCAGCGTGCTTGTCCACGCTGCCTCCTTCGGCACAGCTTTACTGAGACATTGCTTCCTGCTCTTGTCGTATGTAGTGAGTGAGGTTGTTCCAATCAGCGGTGAGTCAAGGCGCAGATGTGAGTCGTACGGCGGCCGAAGAGGAGGTTTTCGCCGGGAAAGTCGTGAAATTTGTTGTGAAAGTGAGCAGTAGTCTTTGCGACAGGTGCAGTAGCGTGTGGGAGGTTGACGTGTGGATCTGTGAATGCAAGCAAGGTGTCTCGTGCCAAAACTTCGAGAAGACAAATCCCCCGCCAGTGCCCGCATCTTCAACTTGTGTGGACACAGAACCCTGTACAGATTTCAGGTCATAGTTTTACATACGATTTAGGCCTCCTTTTGAGCGCTAACGTTCAGTAGTTTTAATCGCACTAACGTGATGTCCCAATGACACCGAAATCTCGGCGAGGATGCGGCTATGATTGAAGCATGGCTGTGAGCGAAAATCCTCACGTCCTTTCTCCTTCATGTATGGAATGCTTCTGTATTCAGACTTATGACGTCTGTTTGTAGTGCTGGTGGATCGCCTACGACGCAGTGGAGAACATATATTGACTTCCACACTCTTCACGAAGATTCTCCTCACGTGCAACAGTCATGTCTGTCAGTTTTGCTGGGAAAGTATTTTCGTTCGGCACGTCCGCGCTTGTTCGCAAAATCATCATCAATCTGCGTTGCCCACATGGCGCCAAACATCATCTCTCGCAGCTACCTCCGCTCGCTAAAAGGGTATCTATACAGCAAAACAAAAGTGCGTCACCTCCAAAGTTGAGGAACTCACATGCCAGACAACGCCGGGTCGATCGCACCGCCGCCGCCCATGTCCGTGTCCTCGTTAACGGAAGGCTGCAGGAAACTGGTCAGCCCGTTGCCAGCCACAGGCATCGATTGGCTCCCAAGCTGCAAACCTTCGACCAGAAGGCGGCGGAACTCACGATCCTCCTCAGCCTCAAGATCTTCGCCACCGCCAATCCAGAACTTGCCGCCTTCATGTGCCTCTCTTTCTCGCACAGCTTCTTCAATATCATCGATGTTCCATTGATGGAACGTGTCCATGTGATTTTCAAGGTCCACGTTGCGCATGAAGCGATGAGGACAGCCAGGCTCAAGGCAGGCGATCGGGCGGTCTTTCTCGTAGCCATATCCGGTAAGCAGAGAAGCGGTGGCGTCATCGGTCTTCTTCAGCGCTGGCGATTGGAGTCGACTGGTTGTCTTCGATCCGCTCTTCTGATTTGGCCTGCTGGTTCCTGGTAGGTTCAGATGCTGGGTACGAACATGCTCCTCCAGATTTGCTTTCGTACCAAAGCTGTAGCCACATCCGGGACCCTGCCAGCCTTCGACCTTCTTGCTCTTAGTGAGGTCGAACTCGCCGCAGATGAACTTCTTCGTCTTGGCATGCACAGTCTGGATGTGTACTTTCATGTTTCCTGCTTTGGTGAACTTTCTCCCACATCCTGGTTCAGTGCACTCGAAGCGTTGGCGATCTGTCAATGAAGAGTGCTCAATATCCATGTGCGCCATCAAAGCCCGATTCGTCTCGCATGCCTTGCCACAAGTGCCGCACGTCGGAGGATGCACGATCTTGATGTGGGTCTGCAGCTCGGCATACGACGAAAAGCCAACCTGTGGGGTTTGTAATGACATGGTCTCGTCGCCCTCGTCCATCATGTTCTCGTCATCTCCAGGCGGTACACAGATCTGGCAGAAGTATCGTGCTCCAGAGTGGCAGCGAGCCTGGTGCGCTTTGAGCTGTCTCGGGTTGGAGAACGACTCGCCGCACTCTTCGTCCATTGTACCGGCCTCAACATGGGTACAGCGGAATGCCTTCTCGTTCAAGTGAACGGACTTGATGTGACGCTGCAGAGTCTCTTGCTTTCTAAATTCCTTTCCACAGTCCTGACAACGAGTCTGTTCCTTCTCTTCGTGCATGGCAACGTGCCTACGCAGCCTTGTTGCGGTGTGAAACCCTTTACCGCACTCTTCTTCCTGACCACTTTCGGTATTGTGTATCTTGTATGTGCAGACATAGCTGCGCTCGTCGTTATGCTTGGCCTTGATGTGGGCTTTCAAGTGTTCATTACGCAAGAAGCTCTTGTCACATCCTTCTTCCGTACATGGGTATGGACGTTCGTTGGTATGCGAGCGAATGTGCATTTGTAAACGGATTGGACGGTCGAAAGCTTTGCCGCATTCTTCATAAGTGCACACATAATTCTTCGGTCTCTTGGAGCTGGATGCCGACGTGACAGATGATCCCGCAACAGATTCGGCTCGTTCGGTGGCAGTCGGTGATTCTTGAGAAGAGGATGTACTTTCTAAAGTATGTGTTGCATCTTCGATAGCTGATCTAGTATCCCACAACCCGCCGGCTTCGTGGTTGTTAGTACGCTGGATTTCCAGTGGCAGGGAAGTAGTATTGTACTGACCGTCGTCAAGGCGCTGCTTCTTCGTCGACAAGAGGTCGACTTCTGCAGCCGCCGCCCGCTTCTTTGACATGGCCGCCGCAGACGCCATGTTTGGCTGACATGTGTATCTCGTCTAGGCGAAGGTCGACCTCGACTCGGTCAAGATGGAACTTTTGTTCACGATTAGACCCTGTTTAAGCAATCGGAACGTGGAGAAGGCGCGATGCGGCTCGGCTCGGCAACTTCCGCCGCTAGGCTGCAGGTCGCGTTCGAGAAATGTTGGCTCTGAGGCTTTCACGTGCGAAGAAGCATCGAGCGCATCCGAACATCACACCCCATCCACGCTCGACTCTCTAAACCAAACTTGCTGCTTCCTCGAGGGAACCGTATCTCCGACCACAAACAACACACTCACAGCCAACATGTCTGACTACGGCGGAGATGACGAGCCTATGGACTACGCCATGGGAGAGTGCGCCTCACCTTCGCGCAATCTGTCGCAAGAGTCTAGAGGCTAACACAGTTGCAGGGAGAACGACGACAACCTCATTGACGAGAACGATCTGGTAGAGCAGGATTTCGATGAGCCTGGCAACGAGAACGGCGCCAACGGCGACGAGGACGACGACATGGGCAATATTGTCACGAGCGGAGACATTTCAGCACAGGAAAAGGCGGCAAAGTCGCTCAACACAGTGAAGGGTATCAAGGACAAGAAAATTGCAACCGAGAACCGCAGCACCACACCATACATGACCAAATACGAGAGAGCGCGTGTTCTCGGTACCCGCGCATTGCAGATCAGGTATGTTTGGCTATGAGGAAGAGCATCGGTCTTGCGATTGTCTTTTACGGTTTGCGCATCATTCCGAAGCAAGTCTGACTGGTTATTCAGCATGAACGCGCCAGTTCTCGTCGACGTTGAGGGAGAGACCGATCCGCTGCAGATCGCCATCAAGGAACTGAGGGAGAAGAAGATTCCTCTGGTCGTACGACGCTACCTGCCCGATGGCTTGTAAGTACAACCGTGGTCAAATTGAATGACTCCTACTGACGATTTCTAGCTACGAGGACTGGACCTGCGAGGAGCTCCTGTAAGCGCAACTTTGCTTACAATACTTGAACCGCGACAGTCGCCAGGCATACCGACTTGCGGAGCATCAACACAGAAAAACCATCCAAATATTTCGAAAGAAAAAAAGACAGCGAGGCGTTCGGTGTTAATGATTGGCGCGCCAACAGAGTTGCGCCTCGACTGTACTAGCATATGCATGATCAATTGACGACCTGAAACAGAAGACTACAGCGTCTCACCGGTAGCATTGATTCACGGAGGCCAGATATCTGCTCTCAGCCATGCTACGCGTGCATACCGACAGCGTGTGCCTAGCGGCCAGGAACGGTGGATAATATGGATGGGTGTGCCGAAGTGTTTCCAGAACTTTGTCGTTGGAAACGAGACGGAACCCTTTGCCATCGACAATGCCAGCTTTTCCCAAACACATCGCTTAATCCTATACACCTGTAAAATCGAGCAATTCCATGTCTCAATCTGCCGGGAACTATTTCCGCTTTAGAACGTCAAACCCTCAAATCAATCAATGCCGAATCCATGCCCCGCTATGCGCCAAACAGCCCCCGCCTCTATGTCATCTCTTGTCAATGCTCCCAATAAGCGAACAATAACTCTCGACCTGACACTTTCTTTCTCTTTCGTCTTCACATTCCCTCGCCTCTCTGTACAATCCACCTTCATACCTTGCAACCATGTCGTTCGAAGTCACAGCAACCATCGCCAACTTTGGCGGCAAGCTGCTCAAGCTGGCTCACCAGGTGAATATACACCGAAATGGCTACTCCGGCAGTTGTCAAGTCCTAACGCATTGCTTCTACAGTCAAAAGCCACCACCACCCAGATGAAGCTCAATGTCTTCGTCCCTGGTACCGCTTCATCTTCCAAGCCCGCCCCAGTCCTCTTCTACCTCGCCGGCCTCACATGCACTGGCGACAACGGTGCCGAGAAGGGCTTCTTCCAAGCCGCCGCAGCAAAGCACAACATCGCCGTCGTCTACCCAGACACTTCTCCCCGTGGCCTGAACATCCAAGGTGAAGACGAGAGCTATGACTTCGGCTCAGGTGCCGGCTTTTACGTCGATGCGACCAAGGAGCCGTACAACAAGGGCTACAACATGTACAGCTACATCACCGACGAGCTCCCCAAAGGGCTCTTCGCACAGTTCAAAGAGCTCGACGGCTCTCGCGTGTCGATCACCGGCCACTCCATGGGCGGCCACGGCGCTCTCACCCTCTTCCTCAAGAACCCTGGCATGTACAAGTCGGTCTCTGCGTTCGCGCCCATCTCCAACCCCAGCAACTGCCCGTGGGGACAGAAGGCTTTCAGCGGCTACTTTGGCGAGGACAAGAAGGACCAGTGGGCTGCGCACGATGCGACGGAGCTTTTGCCCAAGTTCCCCAACGACACGGATATTCTGATCGACGTTGGCACTGGAGACAACTTCTACAAGCAGGGTCAGCTTTTGCCGGAGAAGCTCGAGGAGGCTGCGAAGAAGGCTGGCAAGGGCGTCAATGTGAGGTACCAGAAGGACTACGACCACTCGTACTTCTTCATCTCGACTTTTGCTAGCGATCACGTTGAGCATGCTGCGAAGTACCTTAGCAAGTAGTAAGTTCCTGGGACTGTTGATAGCTGGGCTCAGGTACAACCTGGTTGTCGCTTACGCGTAATCGGAGTACTGACTGACGGTGTCAGGAAAAGCAGAAGCACGACGGAGAAGCACAAGCTATGAGAGTCGAAAGTTGAAAGCACTTAGACTACATGATTTGACTCGAAACACACCGTCAGATCAGCAATGTATATAACGACCGTCACGCTACTCGAAGAACACGGCCTCTGCGAAGGTCCGCTCCAAGGATTTTCAAGTGCGGTACGAGGGAAACCTCTCTGATATCCTCGTTATACACACTCGGATAGGTAAATCAAATTTTCAATGTGTACGCGTAAGCCTCGATGGGCACCCGCGAGCCTATGGCTACGGATCGATTCAGCATTCTGAGTCTGCCATGGTCAGACACTCACAACATCGTGTTAGTCAAGTTAGACGGGGCCTAAGGCATTTCAAAAGATCACATCGGAGGCTCATGTGATGCGTTGACTGGTGACCGTGAGAAACTAACAGAAGTCCTTAATCAAGAGATGGCGCCGTCAGCATAGCTGGACGAAAATAGCGGCGGCACAGTTTGTCCATCCAATCAATTTCGTAATAAAGAGGGAGACTTCAATTTGTTTTATCCCTGCTCATCGATCCTGCATACTTCCTCCCAGGCACCACACTCACGATCTCTTGGCTGGTAAAGCAGCAGTGTCCTACATCGGCGTTTCCCATCTCTGTAGCCTCGCCCCATTTTACTGGAAGCACAGCAGCATCGACGTCTCCAACTGGTCGATGTGATGCTGTGGCCAAAGCAAACGAGCAACTTGCGGCGACTGGCATCGCATGGCCTTTGAGTTTCCTGAAACCCATGCCAATTGCAATCACTGTGATACACGTACCCAATATCACGACCACCAGCATTGGCGCAGGGCTCAGTCCGACAGCTGAGCTGCTATTGCCACTTTCCATAGAGCTCTCATACGGTTTGCCCTCGGAGTACGTCTCGACGCGAACCAGGAAGAGTGATTGCGAGATGAGCCAGTGCAGAGTAGCGGATGTAGCGATAAGTGGTAGTCCGTATGTGTACGGTAGCTGTAGCCAATAGGTCGCACGCTGCTTGCCCACTGGTGTTGTCACCCGGAGGGGCCTGCGGTGCACCTCGTATCGGCTGTACTCGTCCGCGAGGAGCATGCATGTCACGAATGCGTTCGACGATAGGTACACGAACGATAGGGCGACTTGCGGCATGTTGACAAATAGGACCGAGGAGGCTAGTCCGCCGCTGCCTTGCTCGTTCCCGCCGTTGAACAGCATGTTGGAATTCACAACTCCGAATCCTAGCGAGATTATCGTGTCTGACGTGCTGCGTTCCATTTGTGCAAGCGTCAAGCCAAGGCAAGCACAGCTGGCCAATAAAGCCACGGCCAGTATCAAGATGGTGGTGAGATATCGCTTTCTGCTGACACCGTGTTTCCATCGGTATGTCACGAGGTCGATCGGTTGCGGCTGTGGCAATTGGTGTCCTTTGGGCTTTTGTGCAATACTGCGGGCGCCCTCAGAGCCACGACCGGCAGTCATCGGGTCAGGATTATCCAGCCAGCTAGCAATTGCGTCTCCGAAAGTGATGAATGTGGTCTCTCGTTGGCGCCAAGCCACGCAAAACATGGCGACGCATTTGATGGCGTTGCAGACGATGACAGCGACTAGTATTTGAACCGAGAATTGCAATTTGCAATGCTCTTCCTGCGTCTGGGACAAGCAATAGCTGACTGTTGTGCCGTTCAGGACCCAGGGACTTGTGCTCAGCCTCCTCGTCTCTTCTGGGGTCCTGCAGCCTTCTTTCTGGCACATCCTGTTTGTTGGATGTTAGCACAGTGAGACCTAGTGCGGAAGAGTGGGATTGGACTTGCCATTTGAAGGGAGTGTCCCTACTGTCGGACGGAAGGTCGTACTCGTACCACGTGGGAACAATGGGGACTACTTCGGCGGCGGTGTCATCTGCGATGAGTAATAGATTCCCATGGCCGGAGAGATAGTACGTAGCGTATATCTCAATGCACGCCTTCGATGAAATGTTCTCAAATGACCCAGGGTTTGAGGTGTAGGCTTCGTGCATCGCCAAGGTGATGTCGTAGAGATAATCTAGCGCCATGGGCGGCACGACGTAGTCACTTTCGTGAACTCGCCGCCGGCGAGCACGCGTTCGTAGCGATTGTCGTCTGGCGTCTTAAACACCGCGGAGTTGTAGAGCAGATGTATTGGCGTGCTGCTGATGGCTAGTAGAGCCCACATGATCCGCCGCTGCCATCCGATCCTGAACAAATTGCGTACGCTCGGGATGCCGATATCAAGCCAGTCGCCACGTGCATGAGCGCGATCGCACTCAGTCCGCGTCGGCGCAGCGACGCACTGCATTGTGTAGTTCGAAGCGCTGAGCAGTATTGAACTCAGACCGTTGATGAGGATGTGCAGCCAGAACGACCATGCGCTGACGACGCCGCAAGATCCCTCGTACGCGGTCCCAATCCCGTTGTCCAGGCCATATTCCACGCTCGCCCAGACTGTGAGAACGATGTTGACAAACAAGACGATTGCGGTCATCGACGCTGACATCGTGACGCCGACTTTCCAACTCGTGAAACGGGATCGTCTCTTGCGCGAAGGCCGCGACGATTTGCTGATACCGTTGAACTCCTTGTTTGAATCTTGCTCAGATCTCGAAGAGATCTGGCGTGGGATGAGAGACTGTTCATCGTCGTCGTAGAGAAGCGAGTACCCCGTGAGACTCGAAGTGTGACTTGGCATTCTTTTGAACTCAGAGGTCGGAGCATTCGTGTGGCTTGATCGATGTATTTCATCAAGCTCGACATCCGTCAGATCTCGTGCGGGGCCATTGTGGGTGATCATGCTGGACATGCTGTTGTATCATTTCGGAAATCATCTGATTGAACAAAAGGGTGGTCCAACTTTGAACCAGAATTGTCTTTGACTTTGACAAACTCGTCGACTTCGTAAGACGAAGACGCAGCATCTCCAGCCTCAGAAGCATATACCTGTTGCGGCTGTTCTCGAGCTGAAACAAGTAAGCGGCATAGAATGCATGCGTATGCAATCATCCTGTGCGAATCCTGGTCGAAGCAAGTCGGTCTTGGCTCTCAGCTCGTGCGGACAACGCAGTTTATGTGCAAGGCCGCCTGCATGATAGTGTCAGCATAGAGCATTGCAGAGACATGCGCAAAGTTGTAAGCATGGAATGCAAAAGTAGAAGTGGCCAAGTCTAGAACGTGATGGTATCTGTACGTTTATCAATATACTAGAGTATCCAAGAGATGTTGAGCGATGCAATGAGGGGAGAAAGACAAGTACCACCGCACACTACCGGAAATTCGTGAGTTTCGCTAATAGTCAAAAAAGGAAAAATTAAGATAGTAGGTGTATGTGAAGACGGCAGAGTCAGCACTTGACTTCTGCGCCCGAAAATGAAGAGACCGGAATAATACCAAAGATTTCGAAAAGGTCCACCCGCTCAAAGGAATGCATTAATGAAAATCGCCACCATGGCCGTCAATCCGATAAGTAAATTGCTCCCATCGCCGAGCTTCGCTGCTCCGCTGTACGCAACGCCAGCTTCGACGAAACTAGGACCACAGGTCAAATCCACGACTTGAGCCGCCTGTGCGTAGTTGTTTCGAAAATTGCTCTGTTTGTGGTCGGCGGCCGCCGCGAAGATGGACATAGTGTCTTTGAGACACTCGGTGCACGCCGGTCGCGCGCCACCTGGTAGTGACATGCCAAGTGGTAAATAATAGATGTATGAAGAAGTCGGTGCTGAAGAATTAGCCACGGCGTCGGCGTAGCAGTAGTTTCCTGTCGTCGAGGAAGTGAGGCACGACGCAGCGTAGAGAGTGTCGTAGGCGATGAAGCCGTTGTAGGCTTGCGTTACGACTGGGTTTTGGAGGGAAAGGTCGTTCTTGCAGGCGTCTGTGGAAAGCTCCGTGGCGAGAGAGAACATTAGGTTGCTGCATGTAGATGAAGAAGGAATATGGCACGATGCGTCTAAAGTGCGAATGAGAGAAAGTGGAGACTGCATTGCCGCGAAAAAGGAATTGGATGTCTGTGATGGGGTTAGCAAGATTGTAAGCGAATAAGTGACTTCAATGTATGCTTACCTGGAGGAGCATCGAAAAAGGGTGACACTCTTGGAACGTTGCATTTGATAGGAAATTGTTGAAGAATTGCGGGCAGGAGCTTTGGGTGAAATTATTCGCGAGGCTGGAATCAAATGGGCGTGGTAGCGATGTCGACACAGATGTTGCCGTTTGAATTGACGTAGAGACTGAACCCGAAGAAGTCGAAGATGGTGCAAGGATGTATGATGGCCCCCCTGTCGTTGTGGCGGACGAACTACTGGAGTCATCTTGTCTAGCATAAATCCCCATTCGAGGCTGTGGTGCAGGCCGGCGATCGTATACAAGTTCGTGGTCAAAGATGCTTGACCCATGTACATTTGCCTGTACACTTTCGCAAAAGAATAGCAAGGCGCAAAGGACGGCGAATATCAGGTTCCGAGCCTGTGACCATGTCGGGTTGGTGAGTCGTCGTTGGCTGAGACAGTTGAATGATGTACTACGCCGCCACGCATGCTGAGGTTGTCGTTTGTGACACAAAAAGTCCGTGTGCACATTCCGGTCGGAGCTTATCCTCGCCCTTGGGTCGTGTTGTTGCACAACAGCGGGTGGAACTCGTGCAGACATGCCATGTTGAGACGCGCAGAGAGGTGTCATGGCACTTCCGGCTGGTGTGTCTGGCGTGTCTGGCACATGACAGGTCGTGGGTAAGACGTCCAGGGCTGCTTCGTTGGAGAAAGTCCAGAGATTGATTTTCCGGCAGGATTTTGCGTTGTTACTAGGTGTTTGAGAGCAATTGGGCACTGTCGATCCCTCAATCTAGATCCCTGGCGGCTCAAAGGCGAATCCCTTGCAGCACGATGCGAACGGTCGGAAGCGGGCCGTATGTTGATCGTGTCGTCCTTTGGAATCCTGAGGATACAGTAGTCGTTTCAAAGGCGTGGTCAGATACGCTGGTAGGCAAGAAACAGGAGAGAGATGATGATGTGCAGTCATATAGCTATACAAAGAAAGGTGAGGAGAGAAGCTTCGCCTAATGATGCACGGGGAGCAAATGGACGTGGTAGCTGAACTCACCCCGACGCCACTCCACCATATGGGCACGATAGTGGGCGCCACGCATCGATTCCGGCGCAGTTTTGGCTGCAGGTCAGGGTGCGGCGGATGGAAGGCTTGGGAAGGAATAGGCCAGAAGAGAGCGATATTGGAAAATTGCAGCTAGCCTGCAGCGCGCGTTCCATTCGGCTCGCAGACGAACAGCGCGCTCGAGTCGGCAGTGGGCATAGCGAGCAAGGCGACATGCATGCCGAGCCGAGTGATATGCCCTAGCAGTGCGGAGCGACGCAGTGTGGGAGGGAAGCCTTAAGGTGCATGACAAGTATTGGCCGCGTGAGGTGGCAGCACGGACGGCGAGGAATCGATATAATCGTTAGCTTGCGAGGATCTTCCCCTTTTCGGGCGCTCATTCATCTCCGCCAGCTCGCCTCTAGCGCATAAGACACGCCTTCTGGACCGCGTCCCCTTGGTCCATTTGCCTGCGCTGGAGATGAAGTATACACCCTCCGCCCATACAATGGCGCAATACAGCTCACGCACTCGACACACGCCGCCGTGCGTGACACGTCTGACGCCTTCACGCATGGCAAATCCGTCTGCAGCATCGCACACACACACACACACGCTCATACAAGCATACTTTCCGACGTTGTCCAAACTCAGCTCAGGATGACAGGAGGCAATAAAGCCACAGCCGGCTACCCGTCCGCTCGACCTTTATTGGAGCTGGGCATCCTGATTCCTCCTGTCATGGGCACGATAAAGATTGTTCCTGGTGCCTGATCCCAAAGTAGCCTCCGGACCGCGAGTTGCATTGCGTGTGCATGTATCTTTACTTTGTATACGGCGGTTTCGCCGACAGACGATGCTATTGAGTAGTGATTGGCATGTATGAGCATGTTGAGATACTTGTTGAGCGAAAGGATTGTGAAGAAGATGTTGCAGGCTTGCAGCCCATCATAGTGGCTCTGCCGCAAGTCAACTTCCTTGTCAACTGCTCAATTGTTGAGTGCCTTGAAACGCGCATAATGAGACACATTGTTTCGGCATGGATCAAGGTATGTTTTCGGAATAATATCCATCAAAATGTATCGTGAAAACATAGGGCAGCCTATGCACTCTGAAGGGCATACGGACCAAAGGCCGTGGTAAGCCCTGATCCAGTCTTCGGGCCTATTTGACTACTTTCGTTCGCTTGCTTGCTATTTATTCTGCGCAAGATGCAAAATTCTGCCGAGGCTCATGCAATCGGCGTGCTGGTTTGCATTCCACATCGCCAAAAAGGCAAAAGAACAGCTCCCTCACGTATTCGAAACATGGACCTTAGGATGACTTGCATTTCACTGCAATCCCACGCTCTACCACTGAGCTAAGGAAGCTTGTTGATATCAGGTAATCGATGAGAAAGACAACTGTTTGCAATATTATATTCACTTCAATATGCACCTAGGGAAGGTACGGTCGTGTTCCTGCATGTTGGAGGTCCTCCACTGCCGATTCCCCTCAGAGACAAGTAAGCTTATTGGATTATATAGTATTTGGTTGGTTAAGTTATAACGAAATGACTATATCCACAGTGTCAATCATCTGCTACATCGCACCAAGAACACTGCTATCCCGTTCCGCATGCTCAGCTTCAGACCCTCCACCCCCAGCAGACTTCAACACATCCCCAACATCAATATCACCCTGCATCCCACCATCCCCACGACCCTTCATAAACCCAGCAAAATACCTCTCCATCATATCATAGTCATCTACCTCCCCGATCCACCCAATATACTGGTCTGGCCGAATCGCCACCGCACACCCTTCCTCAGGATCAATGCCGTAAGCTTCATACGCGTGCCCGTGTCCCTCATGGTACGACTCATCGTCCACAAACACTTTCCCGTAATCAAACCCAGCCGTCGCAGAAAACGGCCGGAAGATCGGCGGGAAGTCGAAGATGTCGACTTGAGTCCTGCTCGCGGAGTGCACGGCTAGGATTTCGATGGTCGCGCTTATGGATTCTGCGTTCGCGGGCGTGTAGCGACGGATGACCGACTCTGGCGCTGCGAGTTTGGCGCCTAGGGTCCAGATTTTTTCTTTTTGGGAAGGGGAGAGGATGTTGCCTGTGAAGATGACGATGCGCCAGCGGCCGGTGGATTTGAGCAGTTCTTGGAAGTGCCAGGGGCGGGCGTCGGATTGGTTGAGGACTTTTACTGAGGGCATGCGCATGCCGAGGGTGAGGTGCGAGGCGAGGGATTCGGTGGATGTGGCGGATTTGGATTGGGAGGAGGAGACGTCTGTGCCGTCGCCTTGGGTGGTGGAGGAGCCTTGTTTGGCGATGAGGAGGGAGACGCCGTAGTTGACGGCTGTGGGTGGGTTGGTTAGTGACTGCAGGTGTGGTTTGGAATGGCTTCTTATGGTTTGTTTTGGACTTACCGATCCCACTGGCGAACATGTTGCCTTTCACAAAGGCTTCTTTGAACTCGGCCATGCTAATTCCTTCTTCGTCCATGACGTCTTTGGCAGGTCTGCCCGAGAAGAGTCTCGAGAAGCGGTGGTCGAAGTCGATAAGATCTTGCGCTATACGCCTGCGTTCGGATTGGTAGGTTTTCAGGATTGCTCGGTCGGCGGTGCCGTTGATGACAGCGCCTAGTTTCCATCCGAGATTGTAGGTGTCTTGCATGCTTACGTTCATGCCTTGGCCAGCTTTTGGACTAGGGAAGATCAGTTGATTGGAACAGCAGCTGATTACTACATTGCACTTACCTGTGAGTGTGCACAGCATCACCTGCCAGGAAGATACGCTCGCGCAACGAGAACTTGTCGCCTACACGCTGCCCAATCTGATAAGCAGTCCACCAGTCACAATACCTGTAAGTAAGTTTGTACGGACTGAGAATTCTCTGCGCAGAAGCAAGAATCACATCCGGATTGATAGTCGAGCGATCGACCTTCTTCCCACCCGACTCGTTCGTCGTTGTCAGCTGGATGTACAATCTCACCAGCCCGTTCTCACGCGGGATGACCATTAGACTGCCAGACTCTGCGCTATGGATAGCACATCGCATCCTGATGTCGGGGAAATCTGTGATCGGGACTATGTCCAGGACGCCCCAGATATAGTCCGTCGAGTCGCCCTGGAGCTCGAAACCAAGCCAGTTGCGGACCCAAGAGCGTGCGCCATCGCAGCCAACAACGTATTTGGCGTGGACGGTCTCGACTGAACCCGCTTTATCGCGAAGCTTTGCTGACGCGAGGAGTTCTGCTGTGTCGTCTGGTGTCAGATTCGATCGGAACAGACCGTCTTGCACTGCAGCTCCATTCGCGGACGTCGCTGCAGCTTTGGGCGTGGCTTCCTCTTCCGTCAAATGTCGAAGCGTGATTGTAATAGGATACGCATCGTCCTCGTCAGCTTTGCTCTCGTCGAACTCCATATTCTCCGGTAGCACGCCTCGCTCGACGCGGATGTCCGAGCGTTCCGCGATGGAGTCTAGAAAGAAGCGCTCGATCCTTCCTTGGTGGAGAACCACCTGCTGGAACCTCGAGATCCCGGGAGTGGTATCTGGGATTTTGTCACTGCGTTGGATTCTACCGTTGGTGTCCGGGTTCCACAGGTTGATCTCCAGCATGTGGTTTGACTCGCGCCAGACGCGGTGGGCGAAGTCGAAGCTGTCGAAGATTTCGAGACTGCGGCATTGGAGGCCGTCGGCTTGGCCGTTGAAGATCTGAGAGGTTCGGTTAGCTCGTAGTATGGTAGTTGTGATTTGGTGGGATTACTTTTGTGCCACGTTTATCGACGATTCGTGTTTTGACGTTTAGTCTGCTCATCCATTCTGCTGTCATTAGACCCGCTGGTCCGGCGCCGACGATGAGGACATCGACTTTGGAGGTGTTGGCCGTTGACTCGCCCATGTTCGACAAAAGTAGAGTAGTTGTGATGAATGAACCAACTTTATTGGTTTTCGTGCGTGTTGTTTGTTGGACGAACGAACAAGAGATGTGGCGTTGTAACCTCAGTATATCAATACCTTCTGATTTAGAGAGCGGGGTTACATGCCACCCTGATTCGGTTACAGAGTGCCTGAGCTGCAGCTATGATGGACATACTACTCTGAGTGTATTATGACCTTTGGTCTGAACCAAGCTATTTGCACATTTGTATCCTTTGGATTTCTAGATGAGATCAATATGTGTGTTTGGGAGTTACTGTCCGGCTTTATTGTATATGGATTCGAGAAATGTCAGGAAGAACCACCACGACTGGCAGTGGGCACACCTACTTTGGTATCAAATTAATCCTGGGAGTCCTCCGACTCGATTCACTTGTTACCTTTACCACAGACGCAGGTCTGGGAAAGATATAGTGGTTTTTTCTCCCATCGCGAGCATCGAGCCCTAACCCTTCTTACCCTATATGAAGATTGTGCAGCGAATCGGAAGATAGCAGGGTAAAAGAGGGACATTTGAAGGACATAATGAACGATATCAACCGAAGTAAACACATTAAGATCTTGTCAATCTGCTCCTCCGTCTTCACACATGGTAAACTCGATATGGGGGACTCCCGTGGACGATATCAAGGATATCACTCCTGCAATCACGTCGGCAAGGTTTCGCGATACGAAGCGGAAGCAGCTAAGGACGCGTCGTGCCTCCCGTCCCCGCGTGAGGTCGTGTCTAGCCAATCAAGAAGCTGACCTGACCTGAAGCTCTCACTCTCAGCTCACGATCAGTAGTAGAGCTGCTGCAAACAAGAAGTACATCCACGCCTGACACTCTTGTGAACAAGCCTGCGGTACTTCTGTATTATATCGCGTACGTGTGACTGCCTGCAGTACTCACTCACCTATAACGCAATCTCACGCCTGACTCTCACGCCCACGCCCACGCCCCGCCGCCTCTTTCAGCCACTGGACAGGGCCAGGCCAAGCTGCAATCAACTCCACGCTTTCTCCCCGTCTCAGCGTGCATGCAAGCACTTGCTCCCGCATCGAGCATCGAGACATTGTGAGCACCTGAGGGTTTGCCCGCGCTTCCTCTTCCTTCAATCCTCCTCTACACCACTCAACCTCTGCGATCCTCTCGACACACCGACGTTTTAACCACCTGCTGCAACTACGCCAACCCTCCTATACCCTTCCGCCTTGACTTCCAACCCCATTGCTTCCTTCCTGGCCTGGGACTTTCCACCGCCAGGATGAAGGCCGCTCCGCTGCTTGTCGCCTGGCATGAGGAGAACGCTCCCATATACTCCGCCCACTTCGAACCTCACGGCAAAGGACGTCTAGCAACCGCAGGCGGAGACTCCAATGTCCGAGTACGCCTACCCTCATACCTCGATCTGCCAATGCAGAATGCTGACCAACTTTAGATCTGGAAGGTTGATGCGAACGGAGAAGAGCGGAAGGTGACATATCTAAGCACACTACAAAAGCACTCACAAGCCGTCAATGTTGTACGATGGTGTCCTCGAGGTAAACTATGCTGTCCAAGTTTCGAGCTTGCACATGCTGACGGTTACAGGTGAAATGCTCGCTACCGCCGGAGACGATGGCAACGTTCTATTATGGGTACCCTCGGAAAACCCGGCACACAACACAACACTTGGAGAAGACGCACAAGAGGATGTGGAAACATGGCGGGTCAAAACAATGTGCAGATCAAGCAGCGGTTCGGAGATTTACGATTTGGCTTGGTCGCCTGATGGCGCATTCTTCATCACCGGAAGCATGGACAATGTTGCAAGGATATACAGCGCTACAAATGGTAAGTCATGGCAGTCGTATTCGCAATCGAACACAGACTCATGGAAAGCAGGTACTACCGTTCGCCAAATCGCTGAGCACAACCACTACGTGCAAGGCGTGGCCTGGGATCCTCTGAACGAGTACGTCGCAACGCAGTCTTCAGATAGATCAGTCCACATCTATACACTCAAGAAGAAAGACGGCCAATTCAGTCTATCGCAACACAACAAAGTCACCAAGATGGACCTCCCCGCTCGCCGCATCTCCTCAAATAGCCCAGCACCTCCAGATCTCGGACTCGGGAATCATCGGGCTGCCTTTGTCCAAGATGGCAGCTATGCGGTCGGGTCGCCCGCTCCTTCAGCTCCCGGTACGCCACAATCTCTTGCACCACTCCCGATGAACCCACCGCCTACATCACATAGTCGACGCTCATCTTTCGGCTCGCAAATGGGCAATGGCAATTCAGTCAGGCGTTCTGTATCTCCCAGCCCTTCCATGCCACTTCCTGCAGTGATGCCGTCCGCCTCACCAAGTGTGTCAGGAAGCTTTGGCGTTGACGTCCGCAACGCAAATCTTTACGCCAACGAGACCTTCACATCATTCTTCCGCCGACTTACATTCGCGCCGGACGGCAGCTTGCTCTTTACACCAGCCGGACAATACAAGACTTCTACTGTACCAGGGCCCGAATCAACAAAGAAGGATGATGATGTTCTCAACACTGTCTATGTTTACACGCGTGCTGGACTCAACAAGCCTCCTGTGGCACATCTCCCCGGACACAAGAAGCCTTCAATAGCCGTCAAGTGCTCGCCGGTGTACTACAACCTTCGTGCCAACCCACCAGAAACGAAGGAGATCACGATCGACACCAAGGCAGAGGACGACATCCCTCTTCTCCCAGAACCCGCTCACCCCACGAAAGCACCAACTTCTCACGCCTCCATGGACCCTCCACCACTCACGGCATCACCTTCACTAAGTGCAGCTACAATGGCTTCGCCTTACCCCGCCGATTCAGAAGCAAGCCCGACCACCGCAGGTCCTCCCGCAGGACCAGTACCCGCGTTTGGCCTGCCTTACAGAGTTGTCTACGCCGTCGCTACGCAAGATGCTGTGCATGTGTATGACACACAGCAGACCAAGCCACTTTGCGTGGTCAGCAATTTGCACTATGCTACTTTCACCGACTTGACCTGGTCAAGCGATGGTCAGACTCTTTTGATGACCTCGTCCGACGGCTTTTGCTCTGCTCTCACCTTTGCGCCTGGCGAGCTAGGAAGCGTCCATCACCCACCACCAAGCATAGCACGACACACGCCCACGCCTATCTCTGTTGCGAGAGCAAACTCTGCGACTTCCACACCACAAGCAACACCGACAACAGTGCCAGCGGTACCAGCGATGGCGAGACAGCCTTCGAATCAGTCGAACAACAACAGCACAATCGCACCGCCGCCGGCACCTTCACCATCGCCATTCTCGCAGCCAGCCCGCCCAGCCTCTCCAGCACGCAGCATGTCAGCTTCGAGTGCTGCAACACAGTCCAGCTTTGCGCACCCGCCCGATCAGAATGCGCCGCCTGTGATGAACAACCCCACACCTGTGATGAGCAGCGTTCCTTCTACAACGGCTGCCGGCTCAGGCCCAACAGGCTCTCTGCCCTTGTTCACGCCACCGCAGACCCCTGGCGGGCCAAGCACCAACAGCGGCCAAACTTTGGGTGCTATCGCTGGCGTAAAGCGTGAAAGCGTTGCATCCGAAACCCCAGAAGAGCCCAACCGGGACAAGCGAAGGCGCATTGCTCCCACCTTGGTCGAAGTGGGCGGAGAAGCAGTTTCCGCCCCGCCTGCGCCTCCAAAAGATGGCAACTGAGAAGGAAAGGAGATAGTAATGGTTTGATCTCAAGGTGTATTCTGCGATACGATTTTTTATTTTAGCCTGGCGTTGGATGGGTATGAATGGCACGACTACAGCGCTTGCCTCGAGACATCGAAGGCTGAGCGTTATTCTAGGGTTTAAATTTTGGAAGGACTGGGAGGATGACCATGTCTGCTTATACTATTTGCAGAACGTGGTCCTGATTCTATAGATCGGTAGTACGATATGGATATTGGGGTTATCTCAATTTATTTGCTATTATTATATGTTTTCGCTGATGTTCGCAGGTCGCTATATACTGCGCAACATCAAGTTGAATCATGTCAATGTTGCGCGCGCTAATACTGCGACCTCTTGACAAACTTCTCCTGACATTCACCTATCCCGGCAATAAATACACCCGAGCAAACATTGGTATGGGAAACCGGATGCGAGCAAGGCGTCGTACAAAGAGGTCTAAGCATGTTTCGTTGACCCAGCCTTTTGCTCACAACACCAAGATCCGCCATAAATGCGGTTTCCTTTCACTAAAACAAACACCGCGTGACTAGTGGGACGCACGCTGGTAAACAGTCACTATGCAAACAAACAATCCACCCGGACGGAGCCCAGCAACTATACATCAGCCTACACCGCTCCAGAGAGAAGTGTATCTCCTTCCAACAGCGCCATCTCCATACTTGAGCATCCCGCAAAAGCAACGATGGCGTCCTCTTCTGGGTCGAAGAAGCCTAACAACAACAAAATCATCGAGATATTGGATTCAGACGAGGAGGAGCAGCAATTGACACGGACGAGAGTACGAGCTGCATCCAACGAGATCATCGAAATTACATCAGGTTCGGACGACGATTCGGATGACGATTCAGATGACGAAGAGCCATCATCACCACCGCAGGCGCGAGCGCGACCTGCTGTTGAGGCAGCAGCTGCAGAAAGATCCGACACTGCAGTGTCGTCTGCCAGGGACGAACCGCGGCGTCCGGACGAGGAGCCAACGACCGCGCAGAGGGCTTTGCGTGAACCTGCAACCAACACAGCAGCAAGGACAGACAGAAACGACACCGCTGTCTCCTCCGCCAGAGAACAACCACACTCCACCCGCAACAACTCCTCTCGACCACTGCCTCCCTCCACCCGCCCATCCCTTCCTCCCCGAAGGCCCATCATCCCCGGTGGCCTAGCCACCGAGCAACTGCACCTCCCGCCCTCGGAACGCAAGTCGCAGCAGCCGCACTTCGACAAGATTTTCCGCAATTTGGTTGAGTATGGGAGTTTGGGCGGGCTGGAGGTGGGGATGGAGAATGATCCGCGGAGGATGCCTAGTCGGAGGGAGATGCTGGATAGGGCGAGGATGGAGAGGTTGGAGAGTGATGTGAGGAGGGATGAGGAGGCAGAGAGGGAGCAAGAGAGGAGGGAGATTTTGGAGGGGATGAGGGGGGAGAGGGAGGAGGTGGAAGAGGAGGAGGAGGAGGACGACGACGATCAGGGTCAGGACGAAGAAGAGGACGAGGATAAGGGGAGAAGTAAGAGAGTGAGGAGGAGGAACAGGTAGCAGAAAAGAGCAAGGCAGAGAGGGAGAAGGAAGGGGAGGAAAACGAGGATGATGGGTGAATTCGGTTAGACTTGCGATGTCTGTGAGTATGGCAATCAAGACCCTGAGCAGCCTTCAGGTTGGCATGTGTGGACAGCATTGGTGCAATTGTCAGAGGCGGTTGATCATTCGGCATGTGAATGGTGGAGGTTTGCTCGTGCCTAGCACGGATCAAGTCACGAATCGTATTGTCGTATGCCAATGGGACAGTCTCTGCTTGTGAAAAGGCACCTAATTGTAAGTTGGCCCACGTGTTGAAGAGGATGCTTTATTCAATGGCTTGTATGTGAATGACTTGCTCGTGCAAAGTTGACCTACAGCAGATCAACACGATGAGCCACATACACTTGCATGGGATTTGGCATGTGATTGACTGGTCGAGAGCAACATAAAAGATCCACGCCCTTCTCGATGATTTCTCGCCATTCCATTGCCCTCACCAAACTACAACGGGTGCCCAAGATGGCTTCCAACCCGCAGGCCAACCCGAACACCACCCCCGACGCCGCCACCAACACCAACCCCGACGCCAGCCACTCGACCATAAGCGTTACACAGCAGCACGAAGCCAACCTGCTCCGCGCCCTCGAGACCAGTCCGCATGAACTAGCCTACCTGGAAAAGCACCTCCTGAACAACAACTGGATCCCGAACAGCGCCGACGAAGCGGCGATTAAGGATGCGGTCTTCAACTTCCTTTTCCGCGCCTACTCCGACGACGAGGAGTACCACGATCCCGACAATTACGAAGATTACGAAGTGACGCGTGACCGCAAGCTCAGCCGTGAGACTGCCAAGTACCATGGTGTGCGCTCCTTGATCGCTGACATCGCCATGCGCGAGAACGGTGGACAAGCTTCTTAGAGTATGTGCACAGAGCAATGTCCAGCCCAGCCCAGCCAAAGCATGAACTAATATTTCCATAGACAATTGAGCAACCCGAAGATCGCTCTCACTCAGCATAACAGTTCGGCTGATGCCCAAACTTGGTTGCTGACGAGCCGCCGCTGAGGACGCCGAAGCCGAAATGGTGCGGTATGTGAGGGTGTCAACAAGATGATGAACGTGTGAGAATACCCTAGTCCTGGAAGAAAAGGGTGTGGTACTGCATCGTCGTTGGGTGTAGCTGTGTTCGTCAGCGCTGACTACAGGAAAACTGACGGCTTTCTTGCTGGGGATAGACTGAATACATGTACCTTTCTTTTTTTCTTCTGTCTTTGCCCTCTCAGGCTAATCTTGAATATCTATTGTTTCAGGCCTCTAGGTGTAGTGACGCAACAATGCTGTCAGATGGCAAGGTGAAGGGAGGCAAGCGCGATTCCAGCGTCGCGACTTCCTTTCTTGCGAAAGCGTTGCGATTTCTCAGCGCTCATCACTTCCATCCCTCCACACCTCCACACTCACTTTACACTGAAAGACGAGCCTCCCAGAATGACAGCACAAGCGCCCGTGGACAATGCCGAGCAGCGAAAGGAGACGTCCATTCCATGGCAGGATTTCGAAGCGACTCTTCTGGAACCTTTGGAGATCAGCTCCTACGACCTCGCGGTCCTAGAGCATCACTTGGTGGCCGCGAAATGGGTGCCAAACTCAAATGAGGAAGCTGCGATAAAGGACGCCGTCTTCAGATTCCGTCAAAGCTACAAAAGCGCCGACTACAAGTACCGAACCATCTTCCCAGACAACGAGCGTCTCACCAGGCTTTTCGAAATCTGGCCCGACCAGGAGGTCGAGGAGTCTGAGATGGAGGATGCGAATGAATACATGAATCCTCTGCACAAGTTCAATCTCGTTGTCAAGCGCGAGACTGCCAAGTACAACGCAGTGCGTTCTTTGACCACGCACCTGGCAGCTCGCAAAGGACCTACTGGGCCCGCCGGCAGCTTGCCTGAGCTCACTAATGAGCAAGCCACGATGCTCCTCAAGACCAACGCTTGTCTGCGCGCCATCTTCACCAATAATGTCAAGAAATCTGCCAAGCAGGAAACCAAGAAACTGAAGCAGACGATTTCCGAGAAAGATGCTGAGATTTCTGAGATGCTGAGGTCTCTCGCTTGATGGCTTGAGCGTCCGGTGTGAGTAGATATGCAATTACCTGGTGGGAGCGTTTGCTGATCATTCTGTTGAAAGCCTTTCTCAGACAGTCTCCCGCAGCTTCGTCATATGCTTTAGTGTACGTAACCCTCCTGGAAACACTATCATCTAACTTTATACTGACCGTGCCATAGTTGCTCGCTTTCTATTGATCTCCGGTGTCGCGAACGTCATTTCGGGGAGGGAGAAGTATGAGAGGATGTTGTTGCAAGCATAGACAGCATAGACATGCTTTGCCGTTGCGGCGGTTGTGAAAGTGACAATGAAGTAATACTGTTCCCTCAATCGGTTTCAAATGTGTCTGCATCTTGACTTCACCTCGTTGAGGAACTGAAGAAGTGAAGTGTCACACTGATCTTGTGACAGCAGACGCAACCCGCGTGGCGCGCTCGTCGAACGTACAAATGCGCACCACCAAGCAGTTTCCAGCTTCAGCATTCCGCGACAACACAAAAGCAGGCGCAAAACTCCCCAATCATCCACCCACGAAATACAATCGCCAACTGTTCTCGTCATGGCGCACGTCAACGATCACACCGAGAGCGCCCGCATCCGCACCATTTTAAAAATCAGCGCCTTCTACCTCGCCACCCTGGAACACGAACTCATCCGCAACGCATACGTCCCAGAATCGACCAACGAGCAAGAGATCAGAGATGCCACCTATCGCCTCTACACTGCCTCCACCTCCCAGACAGCTCGCTTTTACGTTTCAGAGGGTCGCTCCAACATCTTCGACCCGTACCCATACGGCGGAATGCCGCACCACAAGCTAAGAGAGTCTTCAGGTGCTCAGACGGCCGCAGTGATGGCCGACAGGAACGAGCGTGAGTCTGTCAAGTATGATACAGTCACGGATCTGATCCGCATGCTCGCGACTCGGAAGCTTCGCGAGGGCAGGAGCGATGGAGCGGGAGTGAAGGTCGAGCAGGCTGCAGTGAAGGATCTTGAGAAGCAGCTCAAGGTCGAGAAGGCCAAAATTGAGGCCAAGGAAGATCAACTACAGGTGATGAGAACCACGTACGCCGCTGTCAAGCTCCTTGTTGGCGAAGAACACAGGCACGAGCTCCGAGAGATTGATAGGACGAGGTACCACAAGCTCAAGCAACTGGCTGCGAGCCCAGCGGCTGCAGAGGCGGACGAAGTCTTCCAACAGCTTGCGGAGATTTCGGTTTCTAAGATTTCAACAAGCTCGCGTGGCCAGGAGAAGAAAAAGGAGAAGAAGAAGACGGGAGGACTGCAGGGTTCCATGTGGGGCGAGGCTGGAGGAATTACAGACGATACGACCCAGGAGACGTCAACAGTGGCAGAGGATGGTGCGAATGAGGAGGAAGAGCAGTCAGAAATCTCTTCTGCTGATGGCCCAAAGGCGTCTCACAAAACCAATGGATCAAGGATCCGTAAACCGAGGGCCCTTGTGCGTGCGCGGAAAGCGGCGATGGAGATCGCGGCGCAGGCGGAGGACGAGATCGCCCAGGATCTCGCCAACGGCTCAATGATGGAGAGCGCAGCAAACATCAATGAGCAGGAGGAAGAGCAATTTGGAAGCGACATAATGGCCCGACAGCATCGCTTTTCTTTGCTTGTCAAAGCTAAGATTGACGCTGCTGCCGCTGCCGCTCCTGCTGATGTCAAATGAGAGCTTGAGTGCTGATAGGGAGGAGAAGAGAGATAACAAGTGTTGGGAGGAGCGTCTTCGGCTGCTTTGGTGCTTGAGTCAGGGCTGGAAGGAGCGAGGAGGTGGTTCAACGATTGTCTGAACGATCACATGTATTTCGCGATTACGGCTGGAATAACATTACACTTCTGTAGCATTCAGAATTGGACTGTAAGTTTTCCTTCTATAGCGAATGATCCGTGGTAGGAAATTTGTAGGACTTACAATGTAATGTGAGGACGGATCGTGAGGTGTTTAAATCGCTACATCTTTCATTTATGAAGTTGAGCTGGTATATTTTCTCTCGCGAGAAAGAGTGATAGGTGAATTTGGACCCCTTTGAGCATTCTAGCGCTGCTTGCAAACGGTCAGCGTTTGCGTGTACGGCGAAGGGCAGTCACTGTTTGCTTTGACGTTGGACCGCGCTAACTTGCAGAAGCAACATAAGAAGACACCACGCGCCAGCTCTTTTGCATGGTTTCCTCTCCACACCGACAACGAATACCAGCTCTGTTCAGTATGGAGTCCAGGCACCGTCAAGCCGAGGAGACGCGCATCCGCAGAGCTTTGGATATCAACTCATTCGACCTCGCTACCCTCGAGCACGCTCTCATGGAAAAGGGCTACGTTCCCGACTCCACTGACGAGCAGGCGGCTAGGGATGCTGTGTTCAGACTCCGCAAGGGCTACAAAATCATAGGTTGGGGTCCCTCGCACCCTCTCGGCCCCGATTTAGCCAACCTCTTCACCGCCAGGCTCCACGATGCCAACAAAGTCGAGTCTGAGTCTGTCAAATACGAGGCAGTCAGGGACCTGATCCGCAAGCTTGCCATTCGCAAGGCGCATACCTCAGCGTCGCAAGAGGGTAGCCGTGGTTCAGACGCTGCGGTGAAGGAAGAGGGAGCATGATGATAACCACGCGGCGATTACCTCGAATTCAAACTGTGAGTACCGTTTTTCGTTGGCAGGAACAAGACGTCGTGTGCTGACATTGATCCAGCCGCGACACTTGATCAGTATCCAACGCTGTGCTTTGCATCAGACATCGAGGTGATCGGCATTCTATGCAGCAGATGAACGTGGGAGCGCGTGCCAGTGACTCGTGGAGGGATAGGTGTTGTTTAAGGCGAGGATTACCATAGGCTCATCTCTGGGCAGTGGGGCTGCTTCAAGTGGTACTTAAGAATTGAACGTTGAATCATTCCAGGTCGCTTCGTTCCCGCTCTGGTTCGTGATACAGCTCTTCATGTCGATCGACTAGGTCTTCGAGACAACTGCTTTAAGGAGGAGATGAAAATATGCATCGGCACATTATTCGTATGACAATGGCCTAGTTTGCACGCATGTACACTTTGGCTGTGCCATTGGAAAGCAGAAAGACGTGCAAGGAAGGTCGTCGGCAACCTTAATGAATGCCGAGTTAACATGATAATGCCGAATGTCAGCACGTCTGTAAGGCAATATATTGGAGCAGTCGCCGTCATGAAGTCTATCGTGCCCACGTGGATCTCCATTATCCACGCGTGGCAGGATCGCGCGAAAGAGTTGGAGTGGGGAATGATCGGCAACAGGTAGCATAATCTCCACTCCTACCCATCCAAGATCTCGGCAAATGAGGTCGAAGCACAGACCACTGATATGAACGCCCTGCATATCGCTGAGTGGCTGGATTGTTCTCGCCAACGCTGACCACAGAGCAGCCTCAAGACCTTGGCGAGGAGAATCTTTCCAGACGCCGACAGAAAGGGACCGTTGATACACATAACAGCCCATTCACAATCCTGATGACCGCATCTCGAACATATGAGTGACGCGCAAAACCCGCTTTGTCGCTGTTTCGTTTTGCGATGCGCGCAGAGAACGGAGACGTGCGAGAAGAATGCACACGACACAAATTGCCGGAGATTTTGCAGTGTCTACATCTCGGGCCGACTGACTAGCTTCTCTAGCAGTCTGCAGTCTTGGTCTGGACTCCGATTCCTTGCCCCAACCTTCCCTGTGACCCCATGGGGAGAAAACCTGGGGCCCGATGTTAGCCGTAATCACGGTACTCTCCATGCGGAAACAAATCGGCGTCTGCTCAGGTCTTGCATGACTGTTATAAACCACTCTTGCTATCGCAGATACACAGAGGAGCCAGCGCTGACACCCCACGTCACAACAAGCAACTTCCTACAGTCTTCCTAGTGCCACTCTGTGGCCAACACATCCACCATGGCAGAGGCCAACTCTATCACAGGCGATGACCGCAAGGTGAACGCTGTCTTGACTGAAACTGAGGCCGATATGAAGGCCAACAACAATGCAACCCTCAACGAGGCCAAGGCTGCCACCGACAAGGAGCACAAGATGACCTTGATGCAAGGTCTCAGACTATACCCCAAGGCTATCGCTTGGTCACTCATGATCTCCACTTGCATTGCGATGGAGGGCTTTGATCTTGCCCTGGTCAACGGCATGTACGGCTTTGCCCAGTGGAGGCAGAAGTACGGCGAGCTGCAACCTGACGGCTCATACGAAGTCTCCGCTGCCTGGCAAGCGGGCTTGAGTAACGGTGCCAACGTCGGCTCCATCATTGGCCTCTTCCTCAACGGTTGGATCTCGGAGAGGTTTGGCTACCGCTACACCGTCATCAGCTGTCTTGTTCTCCTCATGGGCTTCACCACAATCTTCTTCACTGCTCAGAACGTGCAGACACTCCTTGTCGCGGAGATCTTGTGCGGTATTCCAGTAAGTTGTCCTGCGGTATCTTTCTCTATTTTACAACACTGACAATTACAATAGTGGGGTGTCTTCCAGACTCTTACTATCACTTACGCCTCCGAAGTTTGCCCCGTCGCTCTCCGAGGATATCTTACTACTTACGTCAACTTCTGCTGGGGTCTTGGACAGCTCATTGCCGTGGGAGTCATCAAGTCTATGGCCAGCAGACAGGATGAGTGGGCCTATCGCATTCCCTACGCCTTGCAGTGGATGTGGCCTGTCCCTCTGATCACTGGTATCTTCTTCGCCCCCGAGAGCCCCTGGTGGCTCGTGAGAAAGGGCCGCATTGAAGAGGCCAAGAAATCGCTCCTTCGACTAACTTCACTCGATCGCGAGACTGATTTTGATGCCGACGAGACGATTTCCATGATTGTCCACACTACTTCGCTCGAACGCAAGATCACCTCCGGAGGTTCTTACATGGACTGCTTCAAGGGCATCGACTTGCGCCGCACAGAGATTGTCTGCCTCTGCTGGGCTATGCAGAACCTGAGCGGAAACAGCTTCAGCAGCTACTCCACCTACTTCCTTCAACAGGCTGGTCTTCCGGAATCGACTTCATACTCCTTTGCAATGGGCCAGTACGCAATCAACATGGTTGGTGTGTTCGGCGCGTGGGGTCTCATGAGTATCGGAATCGGTCGCCGCTCTCTCTACCTCTACGGTCTTTGCGGTCTTGCCACCATGCTGATGATCATGGGATTCCTTGGACTGGTTCCTGAGTCGCACCGTGACCAGAGCGCGATGGCTACAGGTGGCATGATGATCGTGTGGGCTGCGATCTACCAGCTCACCGTCGGCACCGTGTGCTACTCGCTCGTCGCCGAAATCTCCACCCGCCGTCTACAAATCAAGACAGTCGTTCTTGGCCGTAACCTTTACAACGTCGTCGGCATTGCTTGCAGTGTGTTCACCCCTTACATGCTCAACAAGACAGCCTGGAATTGGGGCAACTATACTGGTTTCTTCTGGGGTGGCATCTGCTGTCTTTGCATCGTCTATACCTACTTCAGAGTCCCGGAACCCAGAGGCCGAACTTTCGCCGAGCTCGATCTTCTGTTCGAGAAGAAGGTTCCTGCTCGTCAGTTCGCGACTACGGAGGTCGACATCTTTGCAGAGACCTCATCGCGTGATGGCCCGAACTTCAAGGATGTGAGCGAGACTAGGCATATCGAGAAGACTGGTTAGGGTGAAGGAAGAGTGATGCGTGAATGAGCTATGATGGGATACGGAAGGATTTTTGGGAATATGCTAGGCTGTGTAGCACAATGCTTATGCCTGATTGCACAAAGAAAATCTTGTTCAACTTCATCGGGTGCTCCGTCTGACTGGGATGAAACTTTGCTTACACAGCGCTCGCTTCGAGTCGGGAACACAAGTCCATCGTTCAGCAGAACATTACGGACGAAGCTAATACATTGTCACTTCACCTGAGATTGACCGGCTGTGGCCAAAGAGGTCGTCAGAATTTCGACTTCGAGACTTGAAAACTAAAGTCGGTCCCTGGTCCAGCTCACCCAACTAGCTGTCGATTTTGACAATACCACCATACTATCACCTTATAGGCTCGGATGTGATGCAAATAGCCATACGGCTATACTTCGCGCGTGTGTTGGACGGCTATGTATAGTTCTGGACATGAGGCTGAGCCTTGGCTGTGCTACTTCCGGTACTTTCCGACGCAGCTATAAAGCCATAGTGAGGCTGTGGCCTCAGCCCATCGACCAATGATATCAACCCGTCGGCGAAACACTATGCTGCATTCATGCGGCTTCTTCGTAACCAACAATTGGTCCCAGTAACACTTTGATTTGTGGCTTGAGGTGCAACGCCTGTACTGATGAGCACTCGAACGATTCGATAATGTTCTGATGACATGTGTTACACACTAGCTGGCTGACACTGGTTTCTAAGCCGTGATCTAAGCACGAGACGTGGGTATCACAGCCGCATTGATAAAACGCTTGAGCTGTTATTGTACTTCCGAGATTATACAAAGAATGGTAGATTGCTATCCTTTATAGCTAATCATTCCAAACATCACATTCTTCACAGGACGATTAATCGGCATCCTCACCCGTTTCATCAATACGAAAAGACACAATGCATCTCCTACAGTCTACCACTTTGCTGGCTTTTGCCTTCGCCTCCTACTCACTCGCCGCTCCACTCGACGAATCGATCAACAACAGACTATCCAAAAGACTCGAAGACGGCCAATACAACGCCAACAGCGGCGGCACCTACAACGGCGACGAAGGCACCTACATCACCTCCGACTCCGTGCACCGCTACGCCAGCGGCGTCAAATGCTGGACCGACTACATGCTCGTCTCGCAAGAAAAAAGCATGGACGGCTACAAAGATGCCTCCGGCGCCATCAACTGCGCTTCCACCAGCGAATGCTCCTCCGAAACTGCCTCCGGCGTCGAGACTTGCGAGAGCTGGTCGACGAGCCTCAACGCTGGTATTGAAGGGGAGATTTTTAACTTTGGAGTCTCGGCGGGGTACGAATTGCAGAAGTGCCATACGGCTTCGAGCGCGAGGACGTGCACTTGGGATGATGGGAAGTGTCATCGGGTCACTACGGCGCAGGAGGTGGTAGTGCAGAAGGGGTATCAGAGGAGGAGGTGTAATGACAAGGGGGATTATACGGCTTGGTTGAAGGACTTTGAGCATAGGGTGCCGACTAAGTATGCTGCTCTTTCTTGCGATAATACTTGTTAGAGGGTGCAGGGGTTGTGAGGTGGTCAGGTAATAGCTAGAGGTTCGCACGGATGTGGGAAAGAGTTGACTTTTGACTCAAGGCTTTGGCCGAGAGAGTTTGACATGGAGGTGAACTGTGCGAGCTGACACAAAGTATGCTCTATAGACATAAAGATACACAGCATGATTTTTCAGTATGTTTTTGCTTCGGTATGAAACTAGATCTGCCAAGGGGGATCGTGATGTTGCGTACTGTATTTCATGATTTTGCTTTGGATTATTGAAACTATACTCTGACTCCTCAATTTATCTGATTGCATGATCGATACCATGAGTTGCTCGAGTATGGATCAGCCGATCCTGGTACGATGCTGATGGAGCGGGAACCAGGGATCCGCTCTTCATCTATGGTACAGTCCATTGGCAAGTCCAAGCAAGCGAAACTATACAGCCCATGGCCATACTCTTCGCTGTGCTGATGAAGGATGGATCACATGCACGACCGAATTGAGAGCTTTGCCAAGATCATCGCTCTTGCCAAGCGCTCTGGATTCTGATTACCTATCCCTTTGCACCACAGCCATCCCTCAGCTGTAAAAACACGGTCCTCTTTTGGGTCAGAACGTCTTCCATGTTTGGTTCCCGTCGCAACGTGGATGCAATGCAGTTGCGAGAAAGAGTTAGAAGTATCTTGTCAGGTAACACCAGGCCGTGCGATCATGCGATCGGCTTTTGGATAACAGTAGCTGTCGCAACTTATATATATGATGCGTTCATCCATCCTGATCGAGACTGAGGGATAAGCTCTACTGAATCATCAACACTGCCAAGACACACAAAGTACAAGTCAACATGCTCTTCGACCTCTCTCGTAACCTCGCCCTCGCCTTAGCTCTGACTGGGATGGTCAGATGCGCGGATATTCCTGAACCCATCAGCGATAGTAGGTCTGTTGAACTGAACACCATGCCTGACAATTTCGACTTTCCAACAATGCCGGAGTTCCTGCCAGAGCCTGAAAGCGAAGCCCGCGAGGCACAAAAGAACCCAAGCAACAACGACCGCTGGGCAAAGATTGCCCAACAGAAAGGCAAAGAAGCGTTCGCTCAAGCTTGGGCTAGGCAAGTCAGCGCCTTGTCCAAGCCTGTCACCAAAGCCAACACTGCTCAGCAGAAAGCTCTCTGCCCACAGATCACCAGATCAGTGGTCGACTCTTGCAAGAGAGGCGTGCGCACGCAGACGGCTTATTGCAAGCAAGCTAAAAAAGATAGCATCGCCAAATGCAAGAACGACGTCAGGTCAAAGATCGACAAATGCAAGAAGAAGACTGTCTTCAAGCCGGCTTGCGAGAGGTACAGGCCTGAGATCCCAAAGTGTGAGACTAGCCGCATCGACATACCTCTTTGTGAGGTCGACAGATTGACTGCTGCTTGCTGCGAAGGACTCAGATATCAGGCGGGAGCCATGTGCTCCGTTGGAGTCTCGACTGCTTCGATTCAGAAGCAAGTTCAGTCGGCTCAGGCTATGTGCTCTGTTGCCACCGGCTTGGCAAAGACGGCCATGAAGTCGTACCTGTCTGGCCAGGCTCTTGGGTTCCTCACTCAGTTGGAGTCCATCCAAGCTATCGGAGACACAGTTCAAGTCCTCAAGAAGGCCGATCAGACCAGATCACAGTTCGAGCAATGGAGTTCTGGTCTACAAGCGGCGGCCGAAGGCAGGATGGAAGACGCACAAAATTCTCTAGGATCTTTGGCATCACAAATCTCGCCGGGGATCGGCAACGCCGTAGCATGGGTGGATGCTGCCCAAGCGGCAGTTACTAAAAACATTGATGCATTCTTGGCCAAAGCCGCCGTCGCTGCGGGCGAACTTGAGGCCATCGAAGACGCCAGAGAGACGATTGCGAAATTGAAGAATGTCGCCGACAACATCAATGCCGTCAAGAAAGCTGCCGAGCAGTGTGCGAAGCTACCTGACTTTATCAAACCGGAACAGTACTCTGGTTGGAAGAGTGTTACCTCGCAGGCAGGCGTTGAGGCGGCGGTCAAAGCATACAAGAAGAAATTCGACAAGCCGTTGTATGAGGCTGCGAAGTGTCAGGCTGTTGTTACTAGGGCGATGCGGGTCATGAAGTAGAGCGTATATTTTTCTTGACACATAATCTGGAGGTATGCAGTACATTGTTCTGATTCTTCTTTCTGTTGAGCTCTGTGCTTCGTACAAGCTACCTCATTACAAAAACTCATTTGATAGCATTTTAGCCTAATACAAAAACGCCTGGCTCGAAACCAATTAGAGATCCACCCAACAACGCAATTCTGGCACCATGTAACACAACGACAAAGCTCAGCGCTCGTGTAAACCGCATAGGACAAGTTCTGTTTTGCCCCCGCCCAAATCATCAGCCGGAGGCGCCCAGTCCAACCGAGTCAATGCCCTTCTCCCCCTTCCCAGGAACGTAGCCATGTCTGTACTTTGAATCCCTTCAATCCGTATTGTGCAAAACGCTGCTGATTCGTGGCTGAGCTCACTGCGATTCAAAATTCATGACATCTTCGGCAGGCTCGACCACAAACATGACAGACTCCCCCATGCCCTAGTCATCGACGAAGTCTTGTGGTTGTAGAGGCCCATTGCTTCGGTCTCTACGGTCCTTGATTGGAAATTTCTTCAGCATCTCTTCCACCTTGTCACTTAGCAGACCCAGAGTGACTCCATGCTCAACGTGAATATTGACTCGGATATGCTCAGTCCGCTCGACGAAAGTACTTCTGCCAACAGATGTCGGAACGTCAATTATGATGTCCGTGATCGGTGGCCTGGTGAGGAACATGTCGCGCCAAGAAGGATTACATCCAACTCGCGCTGTACTCCTCGTTCCACCGAAGCGGTGACGCACATAGGCGCGACTGTACTTGCCCAAGAAGTCTCCAGTTCCATCATGGGAAGGAAGCAATGGCTCGGGACGCTTGACCCTGATCTCGTGCGAGGCTTGGGGTAAAATGACTGCCTGATTGTCCCAATCGACAAGAGGATTGAGCTCAATTGGGGAGGTGTAGACTGGGATGCCGATGGGAGAGAAGCGCACCTTGGTCTCTCCCTTTGGCCGCCACGAGTCTTGCCTGGTAGCGAGCACTTCAGCTTGACTCTCTCGGTGACGGAGGAAGAGTTTTCTCCGCAAGGCCGGAGAACCAGAAATGGTGGCTTTCCATTTACGTGACACTCTTGACTTTCCTAGTACTTGTTGCATCGGCAGGAATGAGAGAATCTGCTCGAGGAGCTCGGTAGTGTTGACGACCTGTTGAGCAGGCGTGAGAGCGATGTTGCTTGCATTAGAAGACATGATGAAATGCGGTGATTATTCTCGAGTGTGTATTCAGATGACGGGCTTAGCTGTAGTCAGTGGTGTCGACAGGGGTTGCTTGTGATTGATGCGGAAGTTGCAGTGGTGAGACTGCCAGGGAGCGAGACTGAAGACGCTTTTTGTGACTTTGCGCGCTGTACATTCTGGATGTGCGATGCCCGAGTACGTCAGTACGCTGTGGACGGTGACCTACGATAGGTCGAGAGGCGACTCATCTTAACTGTTGGGCAGTAAATGAGTAACGTGGGTGCAAGAGCAGAGCATTAACTTGCCTGCTTCGTCCAAAGTATGTGTCTCATAGGGCCCTCAAACGCTTCCGTACAGTCGAAGTACTGTGGTATCTGCGTTTGGAGTTGTTAAGTTGCACTGGAAGTAATAAGAACAGAATGCGTATGCGGGAATTCTTTGGAAGGCTACTGCTGTCTGAGCACCACTGTGCGCCTGATCGTTCTGGCCATCTCATCACTTGCACATTTCACCATCTCTCCATGCACCTTGCCCTCAGGTATAGTGGCGATCCGCAGTGGTAGTCTGTCACAAGCCCGATTGCATGTTTGGGGACCACCGCGAAAACCCGGTGTTTCATACTTTTGAAACTACTCTGCCGTTTGTTGGTTTGACTCGGCGTGCTCCTCGCCGTCTGCAGCCTGGTATCCTGTATCCGAACCGAGCTCAGACTCATGCTCTGCGTATTCGTGTATCTCGGAGCCTGAGTCTTCCATCGAAGAGCCTGAGTCATCCATCACGTTGCCATCACTGTCGTAGATGACGCTTCCCTGATCTCCGCCGTCCTCGTCTCCACTGTTTTCGTCTCCACTGCCGCGATCTCCACTGCTGTCTTCTTCACTGTCCTTGCCTTCACTTCCATCTTCCCCGCTACCTTTGTCCTCACTGTCTTCGTCTTCACCATCATCAATCTCCGTCTCATACCAACAGATGTGAGCAACGACTGGATCAAAATCGCTAGAACTTCCGAGGATCTCGTCATAAGTCGGTATAGTGGCAGCAAGTGTATCGTACACCAAGCCCAGATTAATGCCATCATTGTCACGAATCATGACTTTGAACATGTTTCTCGATTCAGGTGGAGCTGGATGATGGTATGCGATCATCAGCATCACAATCGCAACCGGAGGTTGACTGAGGTACATTGCGCGCCACGACGGCAAAGGAGAAGGGGTGTCTTTGTTCTGAGCGTTGATCTGCCAGTAGATTCTTGGAGGCGCCATCATGAGGTTCGGACGGAAGTGAACGTGGCTGGTGGGTCTGCCGAACAGCTTCATGGGCTTCGTCCTGACGGCAAAATCTCGAGATATCTGAAAGTGGGTCTGTGCCGTGTTCGACCGCTCATCGCCTTTGAGGAGCGGGTTGATGAGAGTTGTGCGTGAATAGATCGGAGTTCCTCCAAAGATTTTGACCTGGTCTTCGTCGTAGTCGACCGGTGAGAGCGCAGGCTGCTCCGCCGGCGCGAAATACATCTTCTTCTGGATGGTCGGTGAGTTGTCGATGATGTTCTTCCAGTGCTGCGAGACTCGTTGGGCGTTGCAGAGGATGTCGCGCTCCGGGAGATGAGAGATGATGTTCTCAAGCAGCTCAGGTAAACCAAGAGTATTTTGCATCGCCATCTTGGATGAGTGACTCAGTGAGTGAAGGTCATGCGGAATTCTGGTGAGGTTCTGACTAAAAGCTGCGTTATTTGTTTGCGGTGGTTGTTTATCTTCGACTCTAGGCGGGTCTGTGCGGCGTGGACGTGTTGAGAGGAAGGTGCGACCGACATCACAAGAGCTTCAGGCACGCACGCGTAGCGATGGGACATCATAACTGAAGGTCACGTAGTATGAACGACTTTTTGGACACAAATACATTTGATTGATGATACTATTGCTACTACAAGCTGGGAATTGCAGCAGTATGTTCTTGTCTCCATCCTCTAAGATGTGACCACCATGAATCATTGAATCATTCTCCTGTGTTTTGCTTCGCCTTCGCTAGGAACAGCGAACCCAACGGCTCTATACACTGGCACTTGCCACTACTACTTCTGTCATATCTGTACGGCGGTACACGGTAGGATCGCCTACTCAGGAACCAAGATGCTCGTGCCGAGAGATGCAGAGGCAGAGACGAAGTGAAAACTGGTCCAGAAATGCTGGACTTCGCCGAACGCCATAGTTGCGCCACATTGTGCTTCGAATGTCGCAAAGATGGTGTCATACAGCAGGCCGAGGGTGATACCAGTGCTGTCAGTAAGGTGTAGGTAGACGTCATTCGGCCCATGAAATGCCGAAGGGCTGGGGTGGAGTTCAAGCATCCCCATTGTTATCGGAGGACTTGTAAGATGCATGCTTCTCCAAGATGGCGAGAAGGCTGGACTGTTCTGCTGGAATGAGCTGTTGAAGTAGCAATGAAAAAGGATGTTTGAAAAAGTCCACGCTGCTCCGTCGTTGTCGACGTTTTGCGAAGAAAGTAATCCCAATCGGAAAGCGTGTGATTTTTCGACACAGAAATCTTTGTTAAAGAGAGCTGAGTTCAGCGTAAGGTCGCAAGAATACATCGGCCTGGCACCCTGGCGCCATGTTGGATCGCCTGGCATGTGTTCGTCTGTGAAGCCAATAGACTGGACCGCTGGCGCCTTACAAGAAGTCATCCAGAGCTTGTTCCTCACAGGAGGAGAGGTCTCAACACCAGTTTTCCACTGACGCGAAAGTCTCGGGACCGTGGTGAGGATGTCTCTCGGCGGCAAGAAGGAGGTAATGTTTTCTAAAAGCTCAGAGGTGTTGAAGACAGCTTTGCGCGCAGCATCGGTAGTCATACTGCGGGTGTGGCGACGGGGGAAGGCGGCTAAATCAGTTGCGCGAGTTGTTTTGCGCTTCTGCTTGACTTGTGGAACTTGCACGCTCGGAGGTGTAAGGGTTGTATGAGGGACGTTGACCGGGTGTTCGTTGTCCAGACTGGCCCAGCCTACTTCAGCGAAGCGGACCATTTGTTGTGTCGAAGAGCGTGTGCGCGGTGAGTTAGCGCGTAGGCGTGAGCTTTGCTTGTATCGATGATTTCCTGTCTGTATGCTGAAGATAGCGCGGAGTGTTCGGAAGGTGAGATCGATTGTGCGCAACCTGGATGCAAGTTGTTGTGCGAGCGAGCGAATGTCGGCAGAGAGTAGTTCTCAAACTAGTTATGTAGAGAAGTGGTCTATGTTATGCCGCGCGCGCCAGTCAGCAAAAGTGAATAAAAGACACAAGCCACACATGATGCTGTCTAGAGGTACTTTCACTGTTTCAAAGGCAGTCGTGCTCCTTGAAAGACCTTCTCACCGCACCAGACAAAAAGGTAGGTGCACAATATGGCCCTCGACAGTTAACGAGTCTGTCCGCGAAGCTTGACTGTTGAAAAAGTCAATAAAGCTCAGAAACCCATAAGCACCGTAGAATACGGAATGGAGGTGGTCAGAATCACTCCATTGATTATATGAAATAATTTATTAGACACACCGAACTTGCAACAAAGAGAATCATCAGACATTGTGAGAACAGCCATGCAGTCTCTCCGTTTCCTGAAACACCTTGATTACAATATGCCATCGACCTTTTTTCCCGGAACTATTTCTTCGCCGACGCAAGCAAAACCCACTTGAAAAATGTGTTTCTGCGCGAAAGTGTCGCCTCTCTTGACTAAGCTCCTGTCGTATTGTCGCTCCCACCCGCATGACTACTGGTCAGAAATAGTCTGAAGGCACTGTTGGCCTACATTCTCACATGTGGAGGCAAAATTGAATGCAAAACAGATAGCCTTTATCCTACCCGATGCCATCGAATTACGGCACTCTGATTCAAAGGTCGCAAGCATCGTGTCGTGCAGAGGACCGAGCGTAAGGCCGCTGTGATCTCTGACAACCACGCAAGTGGCGGTGTCGACAAACGATCGAAAGTGATCGTCCTCGACGATAAGTCGCATTCCAAGGATGGCCGTGGTAATCGGAGGCTGAGTCAAATACATATCTCTCCAAGTGCCAAAAATGCCGAAGCTCGATGGCTCGCAATCTTCCAAGAAGTGAGAGCTGAGGTAAAGCATCGGTGAGTACCAGAGGATTCCAGAGGAATCATGTACACGTTGTCCCTCTGCTCAAGACACACTTAAGCTGTGGAATGTCTTGGTGTAGAAGTTCGGGTTCAGTGTGAGATCGCACGAATACATTGGGAAGGCCATCTCGGCCCAGGTGCGAGCTGTCGGGAAACTGAGCACATCGGTGAACCCGACAGGAATGCTGGCCGTCACGCCCTGAGATCGGATCCCGAGCTTGGTTTTGATGGTAGGTGAAGAGTTGACAGCGTCTTTCCATTGACGCGACAGTCTTTGCACCGTGGTGAGGATGTCTCTCGGCGGCAAGCAAACTATAATAGTCTCGAGGAGCTCGGGCGTGTTAAACACGGCTTCGCGCGCGGCGTTTGGGGTGTCGCGGGTCTGGTTCTGAGGGGTGGCGATCTCGCCGGGGGTATTGTGCTTCTGCTTGAAATGTCAGTACTGCATACGGTTGAGAGGCTGCGATGGACGACTAACCTTGACTGGGAGTTCCTCATCTCTATGCGTTGTGTCTGCCTTCGTAAAGCGAGCCATGTCCTGGGATGCTTGTGAGCGATCAGGCAATCAGCCAGCGAGTGAAGTTGCGCTGATGCTTGAGCTTTGGTAATTGTTGATAATGGGAAGTGCGTGGTCTGGCGGCTTAGAGCTGTTATTTGATGTGTGGTCGAGGTACCCTGTGTCACTAGAATAGTCGTGTCTGAGAAAGGGATAGGCAAGTGACGGAGGCGTAGGGTGTGAGCAGCCCAAACTTGTGTTTTAATGTGAGTTGACGCTGTCGGCGCAGACAATGGAGGGTTTGCACAAGCGACGCAAAGCACGTGATGTCGTGCAAAGTGACTTCATATGCGCTTCTCGAAACACTACCTTACCGCATTTGACAACATATTTGATCTGTGACCTCCAGCAAGTTGTTTGAGCCCGACCACAACGCTTGGCTTCACGATACTTCGAGGAAGCCCATCCGTCTCTACATCACCATCAGCTAACAGAAGTGAGAGAAACGTGCTGCTGTGCCATTGAGCTTCCAGTGAAAGAGAACGAGTCAATAACATACAACGCTTGCGAGCCATCATCTTGTCAGCCATATCAACCATGTACAATAGCCGCTCACAAACAGTTGTGTGCATTCCTTGTCCAGAAACTAGAGCTGATTAACCTCGCGACAATTTAGTCGTCCCACCGCAACGCCCATATCCCGCGCACCACAAGACATGCAGCCGTTGCCCAAAGCTCCCACGCTGAGCCTTGCTGCTTTCGACTAGCCCCTTGGAGTAAGTACAACTATGCCGAGTTATTCGAATGCAGCGTAAAAAGTGGCTACGTGCACAGCAGCACAGGTACGGGCACCACCTTTCCACCAGCACTTGAGGCCAAACCTGCCATGATCGTATCGTACGCCAGACCGAGAGTCAGACCGCCATGATCTCGAATGGCCATTGGGACGGAGGTGTGTGGGTATTTGCCGCCGTTGCGTACGCGGATGATACATATCGTGATTGGTGGATCGGTCAGGTACATGTTCCTCCAACTGCCGCGAGACGCGTCGATCGGCTGGTGGCCGTGTTGACCGCTTTCGTTGTGCAAGAAAATTTCGATCACTTGTGGATGCAGAAAGGTGTTGTTCGCCGTCTGGAACAACCAAGAGGGTTTGAGCGCTTTGACGAGCTCGACCGAGCCCATCTTTTTCCGAAGCATAGCGGGTTGAACAAGACTTCACGTGAGTAGATCGGCATTGTAACCCGTCCCCGGCTCACCGATTTTGTGAAAGTGCTTTCATTAGTGAAGCCGATGGGAGGGATCGCTGTTGGGCTCCGGGGCCTGAGCCAAAGTTTGACTTGGATGGAAGGCGAGGAGCTGATCGCGGTCTTCCATCGACGCGATAGCCTTTGCGCCTTGAGGATATCGCTCTGTGGTAGGAAGGAGATGATGTTTTCAAGAAGCTCGGGTGTGTTGAAGACGGCTTTGCGCGCAGCATCTGTGGTCATGCTACGGGTGTTGCGACGCTCAGAAGTAACGACCTCTGCGGCCTTGCGAGCGGTCTTGCGCTTCTGTTCGCCACATCAGTACTGTGCGCGATGACGAGAGAAACAGCGATGAGTGTACTGACCTTGGCTGCACGCTCAGTATCCATCTCGAGCGAGCCTGTTTTAGCGGCTCGATTCATGTCTCTGGGCGTTTGTGAGTGTGTGAATGAGGCCGCGACTGTGTTGTCGCGTGAAGCGGAAGAACCGAGTCTGGAAAGGAAGCGGATTAAGAACAGCTCATGGAGAAGTGCATTCTCGTTTTGGTCGCGCGCCAGCCAACAAAAGTCAGTGACTGGTCGAGCCAAAGCCATGTTACTTACACTCCAGGGCAGGATCCGAATCGTAATGAACTCGTAACATCCTCATGTCAAATTATTCGTATTAGAATTACCTAAGCTATGATTGCCGCAACAAATCACAAGTGAGCCTAGTAGTCACAGACGCTGGAAAAGAAAGGAACGTCGCTAGCCGCCGAACAACAATTGTGCGACCTCAGCGTGCCAGCACACCAATTTTTTTTTCCCAACTCGATCAGTACTTCTCTCTGTGCTTCAAAGAGCTTTTCCTCCCAGCCTCGGCACGCTTAATGTCCGCCTTGATGCCCTCCAAGCTCACGTCGTCAGCGCCTTCCAGACCGTGCTCGGTCTCGAGCGCTTGATTGAGATCGTAGTGTTGCACCCAGAAGCTTGCGATCATTGCGATCGCGGCGACGACGGTGGCCATGATGTAGAGGGATTGCAGGGTGCGGGTGTAGGACTCGCGCATTGCGTCGCGCTCGGGGCTTGGTGGGGCGGTTTTCATCCAGTGGACGAGGGCGGTGGCGTCGGCTGCCAGAGCGTCGGCGCGGTCGGAGAGGTTTGCGTGTCTTTTGAGGTTGACGACAAGGCGACTGGGAGGTTGCGTTAGTATGTGGCATGCATGGGAAGTTGGGCGCATTGTCTAGCTGTACCTCTGGAAAATGTTACCACCGATGGCCACACCTAGTGTTTGGCCGAAGCCGCGGAAGAAAGAGAACATGGAGACGGCCCATGCAAGATGCTTTTGAGACGTAGCCGCTTGGAGTTGGGTTTGGAGAGCAGGGAAGAGCCTGAGTCAAAGCGTTAGCCAGTCTGCCGGATGAGAGTGATGATACGGACAATAACCTACATGCCGAGGCCAACACCACAGATGAGATCGGTGAGTACGACTTGAGAAAGCTGTGTATTACTGTCGATCGCGCATAAGAAGCCCATACCAAGGGTGGTCAAGCCCCAGCCTGCCCAGACTGCCCATCTGAACTTGCCCATCTTGCTGACGGCGACTCCTGTGACAACCGCCATCGGCGCCACAGTGAATGTTGCGGGAAAGAGGGCAACACCTGAAAGGATAGGGCTGAAGCCCTTCACACCTTCGAAGTAGAGGGGTTGATAGTAGAGTAGAGTCCACAAGATCAAACCGTGAAGTGTTGTCGTGAAGTACGCGAGGTTCGCGGTTATGTTGGCAAAGACGGCAAAGTGTAGGACCGGCTGCGCTGGAATGTAGCATTCGTACCATCCTGTCAAAACGAGACCCAAAATGCCAGAGCCGAGCGGGACAGTGACTCTCCAGCTGCCCCAGTCGTATTGCACACCACCCCAGCTGACGGGAATGAGTATGGCCACCATGCTAGCCACGAACATAACTGCGCCGACCCAGTCGGCTTGCGCTAGCTTTTGCAGAAGTGGAGACTTAGGGGTCCTGAGCCGAATGAAGAAAAATACCATGACGAAGCTGACAACAATGAACGGCGCATTGAGCCAGAAGATCCAACGCCAGAGTTTCGGGTCTGCAAAAGCGCCGCCAACGATGGGCCCCGACACACTTCCCAGAGCCCATACAGCGCCAAGTATGCCCACCCAGTTGCCGCGATGGCGAAGAGGCACGAGGTCGGTGATCAAGACGTTGCTCAGGGCGATGATCCCGCTGCCACCCGCACCCTGAACTGTCCTACCAACCAGCATCAGCATCATGTCCTTCGACACAGCGCAGATGACCGTGCCCGCGAGAAAGACGCCGACAGCAGAGAGGGTCAAGGCTTTGCGTCCGAAGATGCCACTGAAAGCCGCGTAGACCGGCTGAAAGACCGTGCAAGACAGTAAGAATGCTGTACCAGACCAGAAGGCTTCCAGCGCGGTACCATTCAGCTCGTCCGCAATGACAGGGAGAGCGACCGAGATAGATGTACCATCAAGAGCGATGACCAGCGACAAGGCAGCCAGGGCAGAGAAGGCGAGATAGAATTTGACACCAGGCTTGAAGTCTTGCGGTGCACCTCTGAACGAGTCCGGGATGGCTGGAACCGAAGGGGCAATGCTGCCGTTTCTGCTGTGATAATCTACATTGAAGTCGCTCGAATATGTTGTCTGTCTCAACCTGGAGGGGCGTCGGAGGCCGCCATCGGAGTCACCAGGCGTGAAGGTGTTTGCGAGAATGTGGCGATCGGTGGGCGAGAGGGTGAAAATGTCGAAGTAATGAGAGGAATGAGCTGAGGGATTCAGCACGGAGAAGCGATTCATGGTGACTGTCGTTGTGTCAAAGTGGTACCAGACCAGAGGTGGATATTAGGGCGACGACCAGAGCAAAAGGTCGCAGCAAGAAAAGGAATGGAAAGGACTAGCCACGCATGAACGATGAAGCAGGCGCAGCCGGAGAAAGGAGGGGCGAAGAGGGTAGGGTCGAATGTATGTTGTGATGGGAGAGGGCAAGGCCAGAAGCGGCGTTGTCAAAGTCAAAAGATATGCGATAACTTTGTTGGGTCCAACCCGCAGCAAGGAGCCCTTTGAGGAGCAGCATGACCGCCATAACTCGTGTCTTTGTCGGTTTTCGGCTTATGGCAGGGCTCGCGGTGGGTATGAGGTTGGTGAAACGGGGGTGATGTGCGCGACTGTTACAAGCACATTGGCGAAGGATCGAGGAGGGCTTAGTCTGGTTTAGATCAAGTTTGCTAGCTGAACCCTTGGTCCGAGTCCCGGAGAAATCCCACAATCCCAGTCCAATCCCGGCTCCGATCGTCGGCCCGCTTGATGATTTTCACTCAGGCATCCAGGAACAGACCCAAGAACGGCTTAGCCGCGGACGCGCAAATGCACTCTCTTTGCACTTCATCGCTCACGTGTGCGCAGACTAAGGAACCTCCAGCAACAGACCACGGAACTTCATCCTAAATCATCCTAATCCATCCTTCGCCTTCTCCATGTCTCTCAGAGACCACCGCAGCCCACTATTTGCCCACTGCTCACCAACTACTTACTCACCCGCCAACAAACCCTTGAGCCGAGCTCGCCGTTTTCGTCATGAATGTCTCACATCGAGCCCTCGGGAGTCGTCCTCTAGGCCGTCTCGTTTGGGACCAAGCCTCTGCCGCTGACCATCATCACTTCGAATGGAGGGCCTGATTGCGCTATGGTAACGTGACGTCTCGTGCTCACACCAGACGCTCCTCTTCGGCTCGAGACTACAGCAACGTGGTTTCTCGATGTCGTGTGCTCACGCTAAAAGCCAATTCCTGCCGCCCGTCTGTCCAGGCTTCCAATTGGTGCCCTGTAGTCTCTTGGGCCAACGCGGTCATGGTCCGCCGGACTCTCGGTAGCCTTTGGCCCTTTATCTGTCAACAGGTTTCAGCCTTACTAAGGTGACCCGTCCCAAAGCAGCCGGAGATGCGTGCTGTAACAGCACCACCGTCTCGAATCCCGGGGTGTTGTCGAACGAAAATCTAGATTTCTGATCAATGCTTCGCCACCCCTCGATATAAGCCTACACACATCGGCCTCCTGTGCAGTCGTGCTTCTGTCAGTATCGTCGTTTTTTCTTGTCGTGCTCAGTGGACTGGTTCCTACCTTACCTTCATTTGTCATCCAATCGTTCACGTCGCTGGCCGACTATCACCTTATTTCCCCTTTCCATATCACACATATCAACGCCATCATGAGTTACGTCGCTTGCACCTCCCACGGGCCCACCTTCGAGGTTCCCATCGTTGAGCAGAATGCCGAGCGTTCTCTACGCCCTGTCATCATCAAGTACAGGAAAGTGCTAGGGAAGAGAGGCTGGATGCTTCGCCGCGTTGGGCATTACCTTGGAGCACCCCGAACACCTGAGGGCATGGCCCACGCAGCCTTGATGGTTGGCGACTATGTGCACGAGTTGCACACCGACGAAGCAAACCAGAAGTACCTGGTCGCACAGCGTCTTACTGGCGATCAAATCTGGCCATCCACCGTTGGCGAGGTCATCAAAGGCTACACCACAATGACCGATCAAGAGATTTCCGATCATGGTTCGTGACGCGATGTCCGATAATAAACGTTTCCGTACTGACAACTATATAGCATCACGAGCTCAGTCTTGGATGCGCAGCCGCCACCGCGGCAAATACAGCGTTAAACACAACAACTGCCACCACTTTGTCAACGAATTGCTTCGACAAGTCAGCCTGGGCCCTGATCAACTACTAGTACTCGACGACGACCAAAGCTCGTGCAGCACGCAATGGGCAGGCAGCACGACCACACTGGAGGTGGGAGCCGGCCTTGATGAGAAGCTGGACTCGATCGCAGTCTCGGCCGTCTCTCCGGTGTCAGAACCTTTTACAGAAAAGCAGCATGAGGTTTTGATCGCCGCTCGCCAGCTATGACTGTTCTGAAGTGGTAATGGTTTTGTTTTGTTTAATGCAGCATAGCTTAGCGATGATATCCAGGGACTAGACTTCCCTTTTCCTTCTCTACATACATTTTACGATCCTGCATATGCAGTTACGATCCGTCCATTACGTTTGGTATGCACCGCTCCGACTTCCAGACCTGTTTGCTGTGACACCGCTCTAGCAAGCATCGATGCTGCATGATGATAACCGTCAGCACTGGGGGGCCCATGTGATCGGCAGATGTCGATCGGTTGTTTAATCGAAGCAACTTCTCCTGCATATCGGGTAAATAGGACATCTGCTCGCAAAAAACTCTCTTCTATTAATGCCCTATTTCTCCTCGGAGACCAGTCTTCAAAAGACGAAAGGTTGAGCACGTAATGAAGGAAAATTCAGTCGCTTGGAAGGCAAAGGCGCATTTTCAACGGCTCGCGTATACTCATAAGTCTTGCGTCCGAGTCATTATCGAGCCGTAAGCCTGATGTTGTCCAACACATGATACCTCTAAGCTTGACGCTAGAGGGAGCTAACGGGATCTGCACCAAGCCGCACAAGCGAAGCGGGTCTCCCGCTGTCTCACTATGTTTCAGACAGCCCGCCCTGAACTTTATAACTCTAAAAGACCTACCCCAACCGCGGATCCTCATCGACAACTCCATCTCACAATTTGCCACGGTTCGTCCTTCTTCACAAGCCGCAACGGCTCGCTGCAATTACACAACGCTCGTCAGGTGCGCGGGTTCCACTCGCCAAATCTGTCAACAGTCCGGGGGCCTATTCGCTGCGGCTGGACGCGGCCATGGCAGAACCACGTTTCCCATAAGTCATGAAGCCCTAGACGAATTGTGAGCATTGACTCGACGAGTCCCACGGGCTCTGCAGGTACTATCGAAATCGGTCTTGGACGCAGTAGCAGAGTTCGAGCGTGATGTATCAGGCTTGCCACTAGGCGTCATGATGTGCTCGAGGCTCTTCCGTCTCTGGCCCCCGAAATGGGCTTGCGTACACCGGGATTCCAAAGCACGCTTGTTACAAAGGTGCTACATGTTCGATGTTCGCTCACTGAGTCGTTTCCGATTTCCTTTGGTTACACTCTTTTGCTGTATTACTTTCTTTACGATAAACATTATATCGCAGGCGCTGGCGCCTTTTTGAAGTAGACACACGATGTCGGTCCTGCTGGCACGATCCGCGGCTTCGGGTTGCACCAAAGAGACGTGTCCGGCTTCCAAATCGATTTGTATGTTCAGTATCTCTTCCGGTTGCGGATAGAGACCTATACTGAGTGAGTTTTGCAGATGGCTACGCGCCCACTTTCGATTCTTCGGTCGGGTTTATCGCCACCTTCGCTATCTCATTCCTGGTATACTACCATCAATCCTTCGTCTGGCCGAAATGGCGCTTCTACAGCTTGATCATGGCATTTGGGTGCTTGATGGAATCTCTCGGTGAGTCCTGCCTGGCGCGGTCGAGCCACTGTCATTTGACGACATTTACTAAACCCAAGCACAGGATATATCGGACGTCTTATGCTGCACAACGATCCATTCTCCCAGATGGGCTTCAAGATCAACGTCATCCTACTCACCATCGCTCCCGCTTTCCTCTCCGCCGGCCTGTACATCATGCTTAAGCGCCTCGTCACCTTCTTCGGGCCCGAGTTTTCACGCATCACGCCCAACGCCTACGCTTACATCTTCGTCACCTCCGACATCGTGTCCATCATCCTGCAAGGCGCCGGTGGCACCATCTCCGCCATCGCAACGGAAAAGACGTTCCTAGACCAGGGCGTGAACATCATGATCGCGGGTCTGGTGTCGCAAGTCGTCACGCTGATGATCTTCGCGGGCTTGTGCGTGGACTTCTATCGAAACGCTCGCAAGAATAGCCACTTGCAACCTGCTTGCCGCCGACAGTTTGCGGGCTCGCTCAAGTTCAAGCTCGTCGTCGGCGCAATGACGTTCTCGTTCCTATGCATTCTCACGCGCTGTGCTTACCGCATGGCGGAGCTGAGCGAGGGTTGGGGAAGCGAGATTATGCGCAAGGAGGTGGACTTCATCATCATGGATTCAGTGTGAGTACCCACCACCACCCATCTGACCTGGCCCATCCGCAAGAACCATGCATCTAATATATTACTACAGCATGTGCCTCCTCGCCGCTCTCAGTCTCAACATCTTTCACCCGGGCCATTTCTTCGAAGACCCCGAAACAGCAGAACTCGAAGCAAGTCTCGCCGCCGAGAAGAGCCTGAAACGCCAGACTCGTCGTCAGACTCTGTCGCGGGAAAAGACGAGGGGATATAGCATTATGCCCGACGAGAGATTCTTCGATCTGCAGCCGCCGCAACCGACTTGGGTTGGCAATGTCACTTGCGTGGCATGCGCTGTGAGGGACGATCGCAGGAGCTGGATTTGAAGTGTTTGCATGAAGTACACGAAGTACTACTCTCCTTACTTGGTTGTCATGTAGGCTGCACGGTAATACTATGTGGTTGGTCCGAGCCGATCTCTGTGTGCGTCTACCTTGATATCTTTAGAATCGATAGATTTTCCTTTCTTCTCTGTACTGGTATACATGACTTTGAAACGTTGTCTTGATCGGTAGCTTTCGATCGATACTTCTCGTGGTACATATCCTGTCAAAATGCAGATCGGAACATGTCAGCGGCACTGCTGATTATTGCTACTTGTAAAGTTGTAAAAGTACACAGCTCGCTACTTGCCAATCTGTAGCAAGCCACAGATCTTCAGGGGCTGTTCATGCATAACCGTCCGAAGCTGTGTCAAAGTCAATCGCAAGCGAAGCGTTTATCATTTTAACCTTGATGCGTGGCCGGTCTGGTATTGATGATAGCAACTTAGCAAGTGTACGATCGGCGGAAGCATTCATCGAGTCATATCAAGTTCATCAGAGCATAGTCTATCATAAAGCATTCGTCGAGCTGAGTGACTAAAGTTATGGACGCCACCGACCGCCTGCAAAGTTTTTCAAGAAGGAGCTCTCCAACCAGTCCCGAACCCACCTGGAAACGCAATCCCATTGCTCGGATTGACATACACCCCGCGATAGCCCTCCGAGTGCTCCACGTCGACATCCTCGTTCTTCGGCAGCACGACCGCATCCGCCGACCGCACCCACGAAGAAGCGCCGTGCAGCATCATCCAGTGATACTCCAGCCTGCGTGGTTGCGCGGCGAGCATATCGGCAAGATGCCCTAAAATCACGCCAGTGGGCACGTGGCCGGTGGAGGGAACGAGCTGGTCGCCTTTGGCGTCCCGCCTCGTGTACCTGTGAAAGAAGGTTAGTGTGCGGTTGTTGAAACCGGGGAATCATAGGGATAAGCGTACCAAAGACTCAGGCTAAGGGATGTGACAGGTGGGGAGGTCAACTGCATGTGGCGCCAGGAGTCGATGCGCGGCCTCTCGGGGGCGAGCATCCTTGGGAGGAGAGTCATGTTCTCCGGGTGCTGGGGCCAGAGGCTTGTGAGGAATGGATTCATGACTATGTTTGTGCCTGTTTGCTGGACCGAGGTGGCCGAGAGTTCTTCTGATGCTCCTCCGTTGACGGTTGGGAGAAAGTAGCGTTGGTTCCCACCGTGGCGAGCCTCTAGGTCCTGCTCCATGGCGAGAGCTTCGCGTTGCCGAGAGTTATACGGGTGGAGTGCCGGAGGGGTTTTGCCACCTGAGAAGGAGTTAGCAAAAGCTTGGTTGGTCGAGCGCGAAATCGTGTAATGCTTGGACAACCTTTGCGCGCTGGCATGATCAGCTCGCTTGGACCCGCGGTGAAGAACATCCTCTGTTGGAGCTTCTTCTCGGTGGCGATAGTCATGTACCAGGACCGACAAGCTCGTTGCACTCTCAACAGATCGCGAGCTGGCAGCAAGGAGAATACGGAGAGGCGCAATTCGGGGATGTTGAAGGTCTCTTGTATAACAGAGGACGCTTTCTTAAGCCTCTGCTTGGTGCCAGGGTCAGACACGCTACGCAGAATTGAGAGAGCGTCGCTCGATGGAGTGGTCTGGTTTCCCGATGGCAGAGTGACTTCAAACTGGCACAACGGCTTGTGTGTCTGCCAATGGGCTCGCTGGCAGGCTGAAGAACAGTAGGCGACGGTTTTGCAACGGGAACACTGCTTCAGCTCTTGAATGTTGGTACACGAAGCACAAACCTTGAGGTCTGACATTGTCCCTTGCTCTCGAATGTGGTCAGTGGCGAGCAGACAGTGTTGACGAGGAGCGATTGCGCCATCTTCTCGCGGTCGCGTCCCGTTTTTATGGACGACTCCCTCTTACGGCAACGAGGCTGAATGGCTAGAGCTTCACGGCTACACGCAGCGCAGCTGCTTGATGATGGACTCTTAAGCTTGCGCTCACATCGATCTTGGAATCCAGAGAGAGCGCCGTTCGGATGGCACGAAGTCAAGCTGCAGAAGCGTATGTGTCTTCAACATGAGCAGTTGTCGTACTCTTTATTGGTATGTCGGCCAGAGCTTTTCTCACATGCGTCATAACAGGATACCAGCGTAACGTATTCTTGCAATACAGCAAGTTCATATATTGTCAGAGCTCCATGTGAACCTGCAGACCGACAGCGCAGGCTGCTCGAGCTCTGTACGTCCTTACAGCTCGCTTCGACCTGTTGAACGGCTGATCTACGCTGAATACTTTCCAGACACGAAACCTCCTCGGCATCCATATTGCATGAACAGACTACCGCTGTATGTGATTGCAAACGCGAGTATGGACGACGAGGCTGTGTGGTAAATTACAAGAGCATGTGGAAAATGTCTGCCAGTCCGCTCCCAACGATAGTGAGCCCGTGAGTCTTAATACATGCTGTGAAGGCGCAAACGCTGCACCCGGGGCTCTGGCGCTTGATTGCCTCTTAATTGTCGATGCAGGGTGGAGATATGTACGACGATACGTGATTGGAGTCTCATGTCACACAGTGGTCAGTGTGGCGTTCTTGAGTGCATGCTGTGATGCGTTGTCAAGTGCGGAGTCAGCAGAACACGTCGGAAAAACGCGCTGGCCAATTCTTGACAGAACAGTCCGCCTCATAAGTAGACATGTGGCATTCATACAAGCGAAGATGACTCCGCGGACGGATGACACCATAAAGATTGATCGACGGTTTTTATTGGAACAGAAAGCATCGTATCGCTGACATGAGTGTATCCCAAGTCTAGCATCCCATCCATTGCTCAAGCCACTGTTCCATCCATTCTACCGACACCGGCAGCAGTTTGCTCAACGTCGGGCTGAAGCATTCTGTGAACTTTGTGCAAAACGATGGCCGCTCGAGGGAGTCATGCGCCATCCCTCTCAAGAAGTCTATCAATTTAATTGCAGGTATGTTGTCGATCTCTGTCAACTTCTCAGAAGCTTGCGCGAGAGAATCGAGCCAGTCAGTGAAAGGTACGACCTCAAGCTTTCGATCTGGATCCAGCTTGGACGATACTGCGTGCGCCACATCGGACCAGTAGGCCTTCTTTGGGTTCACGAAGTGCATGTATCTGGTCTTGCCGATCCCTTTCGGTGACGAGCCAGACAGCAAAGATTCTGCGAGGGCATCCGCGAGAAGGTCGACAGGAATCCAATCCATGCAATCCAGAGCTCCAAGATCTTGGGGAATCTGACCCAAGTGTTTACAAGTGAGCAAGATACTTGGAAACCATTCTCTTGGAGACCACATGCCTTTCGAAGACAGAACCGGTCCTGCGATCTGGCCCACACGGCAGATAGAGACTGGTACGTTGAGATTGTCGCAGCCGTGGGCGAATATGAGCTCTGCGAGAAGCTTAGATTGGCCATAACCCATATCGCCAGCCACGCTCAGATCCTTGATCTCAGATTCTGGGACTTCGTTGGCATGCTTCTTGGTCCAGTCACTTGCAATACCGACGCTGGATATGAACGAAAAGTCATGCAACCTCGGTGCGTTATTTGCCATTACGAGCAACTGCAGGCAGCCCGCAAGCTGAGGCTCGAAGGAAGGCAGAGTGAGGTTGAAGTCGACTGACCAGGCGTTGTGGATGATGTGGGTAGTTCTGGATGTCAGATCCTGGTAGGCATCTTTTTGGAGACCTAGTCGATCCTTTGCGAAGTCAGTCTCGATGAATAAGACTTTAGTGAAGTCTTCAGTCAAGCCACGCGAGCTGTGCGAAGCCGCCTGTCGCCTTGCGCCGCTGCCTACTCTGTTGAGACAGATGATTTGCTCGACTCTCTCGCTGCGCACCAGTCTGTCAAGAATGTAAGAGCCCAGCGATCCTGTCGAGCCAGTGAGAACTACAGTCTGAAGGTTCGTCGGCGGATTCGCCAGAGTCTGAATCTTTCGGGAATACGATTCCAGGAGTCGATCCATCTCGTTGTCTTTCTCAGCGTCAGAATCAGATGTGGGATCACGATCTACCAATTGAAGTAGCGCAGTCGCCAAGCTAAGACAGCATGGGCTTTGATAAATCGTTCTTGAAGTCAGTGGAGACTTAGGCTGAAGTTGCTGGCTTGCCATACTAGTCTTGATGTGTCGGAGCATCCTCGTTGCTTTCAAAGAGTCGAACCCACACTCGAAGATGTTGGTGTGTGGGTCGACCAGCCTGCCCAAGTAAAGATCTTCCGATAGGAGGTTAGTCAGACAAGAGACCAAGGACGACTGATCTGAGAAATCGAGGTCAGAGCCCCGGCCACACTTAGTGGCACTGTCAGCAGATGCGTAAAGCTCTGCGATTTCTGACCCGAGCGCTGCAACTGTCGGCGCACGTCGTACCTCGCCTTTCGGTGATCTCAAGAAACATTTTGAAGAAGGCAAGATTCTGATATGCGAAGTGTGTATCTGTGCATGCTGAGGAAGTGTTTCGTTGGCTTGTCGAACTCGGTCCAAGATTGAGCGTCGGCAGGCTTCGAGATGTTCATCATCCATCCCAGGATTGAACAGCTCGACCAAAAGAGCGGACTGCGCCTGATTGTTACCTAACATCATGGCTGACTTCACGTCTGGATGTCCCGTTACAACGGACTCTGCCTCTGCCGGACAAAACTTTTCGCCATTAGAGAGTACAATGATATCGTCAAGACGACCGCGATAGGCCCACAGATTGGGCTTGTCCGGGTGCTGCTCGTAGAGATCTTTCGAGCAATATTCGTCAAGATGTGGGAAAGTCCAGAAGATCGCCTGCTCTGTGCGCCAACGGCGATGTCGCACAATAACAAGCTCGTAGAGGTTAGCTTGGCGTTGTCGGAACTCAATGCCCGACGATGGATGGAAGTTGTGGTAAGACCACTCATCTTTGGAAGTCGGTACAAACTCAGCGAGAGTGTTCATCTCTGTGGATCCAAGAAGGTTGTGGACCTTAGTCCACTCCCACAGCGCATCGCCAGCTGCATGAGAAAGTGGACCGCCACCGAAGCTGACACTGGACCAGCGGGCGATCTTGGAAAGCGCATGGCTGTCTCTAACGAACTCTTCCAGTATCGATGGCGCGACAACACCAGCTTTCGCCAGCTCCAGATCCAATGCAAGCTCGACTGTGCTGACTGATGGCGGCTGATCGGCAGGGCCGAGGTTGAGAATCGTTCCATGGAAGACTGACCAACCAAAGAAGTTCAAGCCGGCAGCATGAAAGGGTGGCAGGGTGATGAATAATTCTCGATTGGCCCACTCCCTGACATTCAAACGCTGGTTACCAGTTGGTAGGTATTGATGGAAGTCAAGTGTAGCGTACAGTCCATGGGTCACATTCACTACTTTAGGAGGACCGGTCGAACCAGAGGTGTGAAGCACAACAAATGGCTCTGTGAGGTCTCGGCAATATTCGATGTTCCAGGGCAAAGGGTCGATCGTAGGCATGAGAAGTTCATCCAGAGTGGGTATGTCAATGACCATAAGGTTGTGGACAGAGACCAGTGGCTCCAGAGTATCATTGAGAGGGACTTCGCGGGGCCGAAGGAAGGTATGGCATTCAGTCTGACGAACAAGTGAAGCGTGAGCTTCAAAATTGTTTCTAGGCGACGAGAATAGTGGCTATGGTATTTTGTCAGCTCTATGTCTCTTCCAAAGTCCGGCGTTTCGTTTTCGCTCACTTTCAGGTTACACTTGCAAGCTGCGCAAGCCAGGATGAAGTATCGGATATCAGAGGGACCGATATAAAGAATTGTGCTGCTCCGGGATCTTGGAGTGATCTGATCGTGAAGATGCCATGCCAAAGTATCGACTGCCCGAGCAAGAGCTGAGAAGGTAACTGTCGAAAGCTCGCCTCGCTCGAAGTTCTCTGAGGAAGTAGCATATCGCGCCCAAGTACGTTGGGGCGATGTTGCGGACAGATGATCGATCGTTTCCGGAATTGTCCGTCCTCCGCACCGCATTGTGAGTGGAATATCTTCTATGAGAAGACCATCTGGGCCAGCAGAAATCGCAGTTTTAGGGATCTGGGCTATCACGGCTCATGAGTACCGATGACAAGGGCAACATGCGGTGAAGCAAGACTACCGTTGTCTAAGACTCTTAGATAGCACACATATCAAGGAAAGACCTGTCTCATCTTCATGGGCCGAGATGTATGACATCGAGCGTCAGCAAAGAGTGCCTGATCTTAGCAGGGTCGTAGTTCTATACGCCATGCCGCTCAGTGCTATATGAGCGGTATGATTCAAACGTCGAGGGCCTAGGGAGGCTGATTGGGACCATTGAAGGTTGTTCAAGTGGCTCGAAACAGGTATCATGGTGCATTTTTCACGCGCCCAACCATCATCGAAGTGCAATATCAGTGCCGATCTGATCCTCTCACATGCAATCAACCGCCATCCATGATCGCCATCCATGATCGCCATACAACAGATCCAAAAGATCGCAGATACCGGCTTTCCCGAGATGCAGCTGCCGAGTGCCGAGCTGCTGTATTATGACCTCGTAGAAATAGCGGTCTGGTCAAGGGCGCGAGCTTCAAGGAGCGAATTGCCAAAAACCCAGTCATCTGTAGATATGACTCTTGAGTCAGTCGTCGCACTTATCCACAATCGGCAAATGCGGTTCCGGGATACTCAGGTTAAGTTTAATCCCCCGTGCTATAGCGGCCCGAGCGACATTATACAGGCGGCAAACACCGCGCATCTCCGTACACCGATTCGGAGCACCGCACTGACGACGCCTGCAGCAGATGTGCATGCAGTGAGCTCGATCGCGCATCTTGAACCGTTGGCACGCCTGTGCGTACAGTGACCGGCCCAAGTGCTTGGTCAAAAAATACGATGCACCCGATTTGTCGGTAAGAAAGCTTGATGAATCTCCATTGAATAGCGTCATCGTACAGTGACTGAATTGATTTTGTCGATTGACGCATAAGTCGTTTAGTAAAGGTCATTCCTTTAACACTCCATTGTTGACTCTGACTGACGGATTGATGGTGGATCTCAGACAATTTCTTTGTATCTAACATTTCGCCAGCTCTTTCATTTTTCCAGACGACCCTTCTACCGAGTAACGTTATCAACTTTATCCGTGTCGATGGGTGTCTGGATCATTGCGGAACTCCGCAAAGGTGCCTATCGTCTTGCGCGGGCGATTAGCGACTTCCTCGAGCCTCCGGAGGTAGCTGTCGATCAGCTCAAATTCGAGCCTGCCAGGAGTGCGGCAGTAAAGATTGCATTGGATGCCGGCTGGATCCAAGGTCTGCGCGACGGTCACCCACACACTCCAAAAGAGCTTGTGATCCCCGGGCAGTCCGAGGAGTTGTTGAGTACGTCCTCATGGTCCATCAACAATAATCCAGCTGACGAGTCTTAGTCCGGACTTTCAGAGTGTTGACAGCCTCGAGGCTTGTCACTGAAGTTTCAAGGCAGACGTATGTGGCAAACACAAGGACAAGCCTCTTGCTGGATATCGGCGTGCAAGCTGGACTGTCACATTGGTCAGTCTCTAATCAAACGTTATGTCGGCTGCCACTGATTGTGAAACTATTCTATGCAGGTTTGACAACATGGCGCCCGTTTTCGTTCAACTACCCTCCTACTTCGCTTCGAAGGGATTTCGTGAACCCTCTAACCAGGAGACTGGACCTTATGCGGAGAGCTTTGGGTGCACATACTGGCAACGCGTTAACCAATCACCGAAGCTCAAAGACGATTTCGATACTTACATGGCTGCCCATAAAAAGGGGGGCTCATCGCTCGTCGATCTGCTTCCAGTCTATTCACTAGTGGATGGCTACGACAAAAGCTCGTCGGTGCTTTTGTTGGATATAGGCGGAGGAGTCGGCCATCAGTCTCGGGAGCTCAAATCTCGTTATCCATACTTGGAAGGAGAGATCATCGTGCAGGACTTGCAAGTCTCAAAAGAACTGGAACTTGCGGGCGTCCGAGGGATGGAGTATGATTTCTTCACACCTCAGCCTATCAGAAGTAAGTTTCTGCCAACCTCGGATACTTGCTGCTCATACTGACGACTCAGATGCTCGGTTCTACTACTACAGCGCCATTCTCCATGACTGGCCAGACAAGGAATGTGTAGACATTCTCAAAATCGTTGCGGATGCTATGCGACCAGGATATTCCAAACTCCTGATCAATGGCATTATACTTCGTGAGACTGGGGCAACATATTTCGAGGCTTGCAAAGACTTTGGCATGATGGCTGCCATGTCCGCCAAAGAGAGGACACTGCCGCAGATGATTGGCCTTGGTGCAGAGGCCGGGCTTCGTTATGTCGGACAACACATTGGGCAGCATGCTGACAATGGTATCATCGAATTTGAGAGGTGAACATTCTACTGTTTCGACGTTTGTAGCTCGTTTCGGGAATGGCACGACACCATCGTTATTGTTATCAATTGATTCACCATGATGGCAAGGATTGCCAGTCATTCCACTTTGGAACAATTCTAGTCTTTCTTCATCGAATTCATTGCTATTGGGTGCAAAATCTCAATGAACCATTGTAAAACCTTCTCTTGAGTCTTGCTACGCATACGTTAGCACGCATCGATACATTATGATCGGCGTTCTGTGATTTGACTGCCTGAATTGATAGTCGAAGTGCCGATACACGTGCCTCTCGAGATGTCTTAGACATCATGCTCGAGACCTGATCGAAGCTTTCGCTGACCACCACACCGCTATCCCATGATGATGAAACATTCATGTATGTTTCACCAATGATCCCTGAACACGACCGTTGCGAGATTCGATCGAGAGACAAGTAAGCACTGACGTAGTAACTGCCTGTAGCTGTAGAGGCACGCTATACTTCACTGCTATCATGCTAGAATCGTGAAGCACATTCTTGCGCGGAGTTCATTTCGAAGTTGAAGATAATTGTTTGTATATGCCCATCTTACTCTGCCTCAGCGACTTCAGATTACCTTGCTGTGAAACAACCAAATATCACGATGGGCAAATGGGTAAGTTTGCTAAAAGACAGCGAGCACGGATCAGAAGCACCAAAAGCTGACATTGGGATTGCAGATGGCACGCGTGTATCATATGAACGACGAGGTTCTTGAAGTGCGTTCCACGATCCTTGCAAAGTATGAAATCGTTGAAGAAAGAAATAAAAGCACCTCATAACTCCACTAACCATTTTAAGATTCGGCGATGTCGTGAAGAAACAAGGTGGCACTGACACCAAGAGTCTGCACACTGGACCAATTTTTCCGCCCACACACATCATAACGTGAGTTACACGCAGTCTTGATATCGGAAGTGTACAGACACGGCGAACTGAGGAGTTCATAATACTGATTGGGTACCGAAGTTTCACACTCCCTGACGAAATGAACAAAAGCGCACTTCGGACCATGTCGAAGAATGTCTTTCCTCAAGATGTTGAAGTCTCGTTCTCGCAATGGATCTGAGCTGGTCGACAACAAGTCTGCAGATTGAGAGGCCAGATGCTTAAGACCGAGATACATACTTGTGTAGTTAATAAAGTCTGCCGCATGCAATCCAGTCTTGCTTCATATCACAACACCTCCTTCCCATTCCCAGTCCATATCATTCCCCAACGCCTCGAAACATTCGACGAAAACATTTGGGGTAGATGCCATCGAAATATCTCGCAATCTTGCTGTCAGATCGAGATTTTGCAAAGCAGCTCTCAACTTCCCGTCTAAGCTTCGAGTTCTGACTTGAGTGTGACCTCGAACACGGAACTGCCCCAATGAATCCAGAACTTCGGCATGCCACTCCGTAAGCTCGCGAAAGCGATGCCATGTTGCGATCAAGATCCTCATGTCTTTCAATTTCGTTCCGTTGTCAGCAGAGATGATTAAGCTTGTGAGATGTTTGGCAAATGTAGTCCAGAGTCTCCGGTTGTAGGGATCAGGAAGGTAGAGATCGACTCTCAGGTGACGGATGTCCTTCATGATGTTTGTTCGATGCCATGGTGATGTGGGTACCGGAAGATCAGCATGGGCTTGCTTGAAATCGCTGGCCTCCGTGTTTGCAAGAAGGCGGTAGGCATGATCAACAAGTTCTGTCTGTTGCATCGGAATCAGCTCACGTGTTATATAATGCGCTTCCAAGAAGCATGATGTCTAAACTCACTGCTTCTGGATCGATGGTCAATGTGAAGGTATTGACCTCATAGAACACCCGAACTGCTTCGTCTCGCAATAGTCTGCAGACTTGTGAGATCGGAGGCGTGAATGCGCTTTTGCAATCTGTAGTGTGTTGTAACTTGATGCTGCCACTCTCGCAGAGTAGTGATATGAGAATCTGTTCGCGAAGCTCGTAGGGGAGCGTCACTAGTGACACAGGCATTGCACAGGGAGGTGGGTTGGACAAGGTCTCAAGAAATTTGGCGAGAAGGCTGATTTGACAGAAAAGCAGAGTGAGGGTGTCAGACGAGCTGAGTGTCTTGTACACAAACACCATGTACCTTGAATATCGATGGAAGCCTCTACATATGCGCCTACCAAGTTGCTGGAATGTGCGGTCAATAGAACTTCCAGCTACCTGTAAGACTCGTATCGAACGTATCTTGCGTGATCGGCAACGTATGTGCGTTGACTTCAGTTGACCGCCTGGTGATAGTAGGCATAAGGAAAAGCCGGATGTATAAGAGTGATCTAGCTCCGCAGACCTGCATATGCCTTGCAGCTGCGCCGAACCCCAGCCATCCTGAATTGCATCATCTCGCAGTTCGAAAGTCTTCGTACAACTCTCGGCTGTTACGCATACTGACCGACACATGTCGAGAGGAGGAGAAGATAATCTCTAGACCCTGGAAGTTATTGACTGACGGAAGCGTGGATTATGTTCGAGCTTGAATCCAATGTATGCGGCAACGCTAGTGCCCAGACCAACATTTCATGCAACAGGAGATGCTGGTCATTATTCTTATTTACGCTGAACATCAACAGCGCTACCCACAATCGTACTCAGTCTTGCCACAAAACACCTGTCTCACTCGACGCGATCCAATCCAGGTCTTGTTCCAGTCCAGCGCGAATAAGTTGCATTGCTCGGTCTTTCCAAAACTGCACCTCGTCTTCCGTGGAATCCCAGAAACCGCGAGGCACAAAGTAGTTGAGCGATGAACCTACCAGCAAGGCGAGTTTCGCGACAAATTTGGCTGTGACTATCCCATCGCCAGCGGTCCGACGATAGGAACGAAGAAAACTGGACACCAACGCCTTGGAGTCATTGTGCTTGGTTTCCAGCACAATAGTCTCGGTGACCCAGAAAGCCAAGTCCCAAACTTGACATCCGTATGCACTTGCTTCCCAGTCGATTACTGTTCTAAGAATAGAGTCAGCACTATACAAATTTCGATGCTAGACCAATGTATAGAACCTACAGTCCAGGTTGACCTTGCGGGTGACCCATAATACGAAGATGAGTATTTGAAGGACGGAAATCCCAAGCAGTGACTGTCTGCTTCGCTATCGGCGTTTCGAGTTGATCAATCGCCTTGTCCACGGCTGAATCATCGAAACCGCTTGCTAGCATAGAGCTGCGCAATCTTTCATACTCGCCAGCTTTGACAGGGTCCATGAAAGTGCTGTTCTCCCATTTGGCGGCTTCGGAGTCGTTCATGCCTGCTTCGTGCAAGCAGGCAAGCCAGCGGCCTAGCCTGGACCCAACTTCTTCAGAATCGAAGCTATGCTTGTTTTCTATGGCCGCTCGTAGGCTCATCTCTCCGCCCCAGGTCATGAGAAGAGCCCTATCAGTTGTCCTGAGCACCTCCGGCACCTCGACGTTGGGTTCTGCCTGACAAGCGGTCTTTACTGGTTGGCAGGCCAGTGCGCGGGCTTCAAAACGCATGCGGGAGGAGTCCAAGGCCATTTTAGGCACACGCTTCGCGGCTTCGTCTGAATATTTCAGAACGCAGGGTTCTCGCCGCTGCAAGTGTGAGACAGGATCTTGGTAACCATCAACGCGCCAGACGTAAGCCGAATAGCCACCTTGCAGTGGTGTGGCCTTGGTGTAGCATATGCCATGGCTGGTCAGATAGTCATCAACCGTTGAGTCCCATCCTCGTGGCTTGTCAGGCATTTCTTTGATGAGTTCGTGGCCATGATGGGGGGTTTGCCGTGGGGGCTGAATGCGGTTTCGGTGGTGGATTGCAGCAGACTGGCTTATGAAGATGTCGGTGGACTATCAGTATATATGATCACCATCCTGTTCAACTCGAATCCGGTCTTGCCAATGCACGTCATGTCCGACTGGTGGGTTGTGCCCTTCTAAACTCTAATCTCAGCAGGGACCTTGACATACGCTTATCATCCACTTACACGCAATAGTAGAATGTGTTAAGCGCTTGACTGCATCGATTAACGCTTGGAGTAACCGCTATCTTCAGCCAACATGACTGGCGATTGGCTGCTCCAAGTGCTTCAAAGTCCCCGGAGCTTGAAGCGGCCGACTGGATCCCCACGGTGCGAGCATGTTGGGTCACTCGTCATTGTTGTCAAGAGAGTCGATGCTCGCCGAATTTGACAAGTGGTCGCGTGCATGTGCGTTCTTGCGGCGTCGATCAAATCCATTCTAGGGTCTTGCACACTATGTTGGAACTTTCCGACGCCGATCGTAGTATTGTTCTGGAAAATGAACGATATCTAGGCTTCAAAGATCAGCAAAGCTACAGCCAGCGATCGACGCTAACGTTGGTCTTGTGGGTTTGCCCTGTTGCACAGATCCAGTCAGGATCCGGGTACCTGGACATATTGCGCACGTCGGGCTGGGCTTTTGCTCCAACGAAATGGTAGCGGCAAAACTTAGCGATACCATCATCTTTCTAGGTTGAGATGACGCTACGAGGCATATCATCAGTGGCTCTCGAGCTGGACAATTCGTATCGATGTTCGGACCTACGGTTCATACTTTTTCAACTCACCCGGCTGCATGCACGCTATCTTCACGACTGGGACGTATGAGATGCACCAAGAGTTGTTCCCCATACTTTGATCCTCGCTCAAAGTCGTTCACCATGGCGCGTGGTGCGACCGCACACGGAGAGCACCCTCACCAAAGCCCAGACCTCGACGATGGGTCTGAAATCGACGACAAACGCCCTGGAAGCACTGATAGCCTGCAAACTGGAGCAGCCGTCACCAGTGACAAAGAGAAGATTGCTGGACGAGGCAATGAGCCCCATCTAGATCTGGTCGACTGGGAGACTGACGATCCAGAGCGCCCCGTCAACTGGTCGAATCCGAAGAAATGCGTGAATCTAGGCCTTGTGTTCTTCTTCCGCTTCCTCACTCCACTAGCATCCTCCATGGTCGCTCCTGTGACAGGACTGATCCAAAGCGATCTGGGTCTTGACAGCGACACGATTGCGAGCTTCATAGTCTCCATCTTCATCCTTGGCTACGCTGTGGGACCACTTGTGATCTCTCCTCTCTCGGAGGTCTACGGACGTCGGCCTCTCTACCACGTGAACAACGTTTTGTTCACTTGCTGGAACGTGGGTGCAGCGCTCGCCCCTACATGGGGCGCTGTACTAGCGTTCCGACTGCTCGCTGGGTTGGCTGGGAGCTGTTCTGTCACCATTGGTAGCGGCTCTATTGCTGACTGCGTGAGAAAAGAGCGACGTGGCCTGGTGACTACAATCTTCAGTAAGTCAACTCAACAAAACTTCATAGGAAATATTGTCTTGACTTCAATCCAGCTGCCGGACCCTTGATCGGCCCCTGTATCGGACCCATCGCTGGTGACTATCTTGGAAACGCCTCTGGCTGGCGCTGGGTGTTTTGGCTGCTCGCAATAGCCTCTGGAGTTGGTACAATTTTCGGGTTCGTTGTCCAAGTCGAGACCTACGAGCCGGTTCTTCTTGAACAGAAGACCAGACGTCTTCGCAAGAGCCTCGATCGACCAAGTCTCTACCACCGCTACTCAGACGATCTCTCATGGAAACTTCGCATGAGTCGCGCCATTGCTCGGCCGATCAAGCTGCTCTGCACTTCGCCCATCGTTCTTCTCACTAGCCTTTACGTTGGCCTGGTGTATGCATACACGTACCTGCTCTTTACCTCTTTCCCACTTATGTACGAGCAGATCTACGGTTTCGATCAAAGTAGCGTTGGTCTCACCTACTTGGGCTGCGGCGTTGGCTTCAGCATCGGATTGGTCATCTTCGGCACGTTGAGCGATCGCAACGCTAAAAAGAAGGCTCAAGCCGGCGATGGCGAGTGGAAGCCAGAATACCGCTTGCCACCGCTTCTCCCTGGATCCATCGTCGTACCCCTCTTGCCGATCATTGGCTCCGGCATCTTTGCCTTGGGGAACCTTGCAATCTTTTTACCTGCACAGACATATCTCATCGACGCTTTTGAAGTATATGCCGCGAGTGCTGCAGCGGCCAATACTTTGACGCGGTCCTTGATTGCTGCGTTCTTGCCTTTGGCCGGACCGGATATGTACAGTACACTTGGACAAGGTTGGGGCAATTCGTTGCTGGCATTCATAGCCCTTGCTTATATCTAGGTCTAAATCGATGCCTAATTTAGTGAGTTACGTTAATCCATCGCATGGTTATAGATTATTCTATCTAATTAGGTATGGGTCTAGTTAAGGTAGAACATATTTTTTTCTATTTTTTACACTAAGATAAATTATTTTAGCTGTATCTAAACTCTTTGCATCGCCTAGGCTAAAAGATCTACGCGCCCATAATCTTTGTTCAAACGTTAAAGGTTGAGGTGGGAAAGTAGAAGGTAAAGCAGATGGTTAAGGCGAAGCTGATGGAGAAGACAAAGTAGTTAATCCTGGTAGGGCTGTTTGAGGTAGCTGGAGCAGAATCAGCTATAGGATTAGGTATATTAGTTGCATTTTATAGATTAAGAGGAAGTGTTGCAATAGAATTTAAATAACTTTTAATCATTCCAATGTGAGTTCGAATCTCATAGCTCTTATTTTTATAATACTTTTTTATGTCTAAAGGTTTACGCAACTCTTAGAAATTATATTTTAAATTACTATATTTAATGGACGAAGTTACAGATCCATCATTAACTGTATTCGTAGAACATAACCATAAAGAAAATCATCAATATGGCGTGTGCTGTAATTATACTATTGTATAATTGGTTGTCAGCTATGTACTGAACACCAGGTCCAGATAATTCAAGTCTTATTAAAACTGAAAAGGCTGTTCCAAGTAAACCTGGTAACAGGCTCGAGACTTGGTAGGGTTGCTGATACCAAACATCATAGAGATGATTGGCGATTAGCTCTAACCCAACCCTAACCCTTTTCATGACGATGCCGCAGTATTGCCTTCGCCATGATAATGAGATGCTCTTCGTCAGCACCATCTCCAGTCTTTGCTGACAGCGGCCAGAAGGTGGCGCCCAGTTTGTTTGCCAGCTGCTGTCCCTCAGTCGAAGTGACTCCTCCGTCTTCACCATTCGCCACCAAGAACACGTTGCCATCTGCTTTCTCTATGATAAAAATCTCGCCACAATCCCTCCGCAGCCTCAAAGGTCGCTCCGTCCGCAGTACGATAGAGCAGTACATAAGCTTCATTGTTGCGGACCATCTGCTGCAAAATGCCGGGTGTCATTTCTTTGGGATCTCCCAAGTTCGTCGTCCACTCAAGCATGACACGAAAGTCTCTTCCCTCCTCCGTCGGGAACAGATCGATGAGTCGGCGATATTGTCCATCCTCAGTCGGATCGCGATCGACAGGGAAGAAGCCGTGAGCCAACCATTCGCAAACGCTTCGTTTGCCTGAGCCGGGCGCACCGAGAACGAGAATCCGAAGTGTTGGGAGAGGTCGTAAGGCGAGGAAATCTTTCAAGCGACGACTGTCCTCGGACATATTTGCGGTGATATGAGGGGATAGAGCTCTGGAGACGAGACTTTGATGAAACGTGAACAGTTGAGGTTCAAGGATATTCCATAATTTAAGGCTAACAATATTGTCTGCAGGCACCTGTCATCACACCGGCTGGGCTTGCAATGGTGGCTCAAGGCCCCACTCCCAGCTGAGACGCTTAGGCATTGCTGCTGACTTGCATTTGCAGGCCCACGATCCTTCAGATACATGTGATCTGATTTTATCATTTAACGGAAGGGTCTGCTGAGGGACTTCATTCATTTATACGAAAGCAATGTCTGCTTCATCAAAGCTCGAACTCCCCCCTCTCGACCATCTCAAGAGCCTCTTTCGTAGCACTGTCCAGATCCTCCTTCGGTAGACCTAGAGCACCATTCGACAGCTTCGCTTCCAGATCACATGCGCCATCTGGATAAAAGAGACGCGCGTATAGCGCGACACTGAAGCCCCATCTGTCTCCTCCAGTCAGCATCTTGTTGCCACGCTGGTAGCGCTCTTCCACCGGCTCGTACCGGACCTTCCAATTAGCCTCGCTTGTGCCGGTTGATCGAAGCACAGAAGCGAAAACCTCTTTCTGCGAAACGTAGAACGAGCCGATGTAAGCGCTCTTATTACGGAACTGTGAGAGTGTAGTTTGCTCTTGTTGTGCGCCTTCGACTTCAATTGGAAGAGACAGTAGAGCCGCCACGGCACGTCCGCATTGAGCCCATGTTGAGGTGGTGACTTGTGTCGAGCCTTCTCCATACATCGTAATCTCGCGTTTCTTCAAGTCTAGACCGAACCGTGTGGGGTCTCCGAACGCATATTCGTACCACATGCCGCAGGATATGGACACGAAGTTGAGGCCAGCATCGATGATGATTTTACGAATCGCTAATGCTGGAGGACCGAGTCTGGTCTCTGAGCCGACGTCCGGACGATCTGTGTGGTCGGTGCCGTACTCGCTCGGCAGGATCAATTGCACACCGGCTTCTTTGGCTGCGGAGATGAGCTTTTTTTGGGTGTCCTGGGGCGCAGAAGTCGACATGGTCAAAATCAAGACTTGCTGGCCTCGCAAAGCGTCCACCAGAGATTCATGAGAGCTGTAGTCGACGGGCTGTCTCCGAACGCTTTCGGGGAACGTCGCAGAGCTGCCTGAGCGGGTGATTGCGGTGATGTTGTGTTTGCCTCCTGCCACGAGTGCGCGGACGATGTGCGAGCCGACGTTGCCAGCAGCCTGTTCTGTCAATCAGTATATATTGGAGGTGCCAAAAATGGCGTTCAGTCGGTACTTACGCCTACGATGGCGACATTCTTGATGGTGTTGGAGTCGCTACCGAGAAGCTCCGAAGCGGGCTGTCGCAGGGATTCAGAGGGCGTCGACATCGTGTCTTTGTCGGAATGAGATTGACGATGGCTCAAAGGATCAATAGTTGATGTTGTACAGTCATTCTCCGTGGATGATTTGTAGGATGCGATGAAAATAGTGCCACAGGAATCGATTCCTGGTGCCTGTCTTTATTTGCTCAATGGTTGGCACTGCGTCAAGCCAGAGGCACAAGATCCGGAGCTTAGCATGTTTGGTATGTCCAGCTTCCGAATGCGCCCAAAAGCGATTAGCTAAGGATGCGTGCATGATCCTTTGGCGGAAATAGTTTCGTTAAGACCACGTGCTTCGCGAGGTTGTCCGGATGCGGTTAGCTTTAGAGCGCCACAGGACCTGAATGGCGGGCGTTCAGATCTCACCTAACCCATTGATTGGAGGAATTGCAGATAGTATCGGCGTTGTGCAGATAAAGCCGCCTAGAAGCATGAGAAATGCCATGGTTTGATCACAAAGACTGGTCGTTGCTTACATGTTCAAGCTTGTAGCATTTACTGCAGCACGGGAGATGGATCTCCGAAGCCATAAGACCGACAATGGACATGCTATATAAGACATGTCCAGAGACTCTAGGATGGTTGATCAGAGCACACTCAAGACTTGCTTTGAAAACACTTCAACATCAATATCCTCGACCAGAATCAGTCCTCTTACCATCAACGTAAGTCAATGCCAAACCATCCGTATAATTGCAAGCCTGACCATAATCACAGATGAGTTCATCCCGACCGAGCCTCGAGAATCTCGACGACTTCACAAACCCACACAAATATGCTGGCAAGCTTGAAGGCAAAGTGGTTCGTGACGCACCACATCTCAAATCTTGTTATAATATTGACCTTTCGCACTCAGGCCATTGTGACCGGCACTTCCTCAGGCATTGGAAGATCCATCGCAAAAGCATTCGCAGCCGCCGGTGCACGTGTCGCGTGTATTGCGCGCCGCCAAGCAGATCTCGACACCCTGATCTCGGAGATCGAGGCCGACGGTGGTAACGCTTTTGCTCTCGCCGCCGACGTGACCCAGCAAGGTGCTGCAGCTCAGATCGTATCTGCGGTTGAGCAGAAGTTCGGACCGGTCGACATTCTGATCAACAACGCCGGCATCTCTCGCATCAGCCCGCTTACCTCCGAAGACCCAGACCTGGACATCTGGTGGCGCGTCTACGAAGTCAACGTCCGCGCGCCTGTAACTCTCATCCGCGCTGTGCTGCCATCTATGGTCGAGCGCGGTAGCGGAGTTGTGATGAGCACTTCCTCACAGGTAGCTTCGCTGGCCCTCCCGGTCATGACTGCGTATGCTTCCTCTAAAGCCGCCATCAGCAAGTTCCACGAAAGTCTCACGCCAGAGCTGCACGGCACAGGCGTGCTTTCCTTCGCTGTCAACCCAGGAGTTGTCGCCACCGAGCTGGGAAAAGCTGAGAACGTCTTCAACAAGACGGCGCTCGAGCATCCTGCTATGCAGACATTCATCGGCATGGCCAGGGGTCCGAGAAAATCGCATAGCCCAGAATGTTGTGCCGACTTGATGGTCACACTTGCTGCTGATGAGAGGTGCAAAATGTTGCATGGGCACCACTTAAATGCTGACCAAGAAATTGAGCCGGTCTTGCTTGAGGCGGAGAAGCCGGACAAGGGGATGATTGGTAAAGAGAGGCTATATCTCGTCAACATGGGTGAGCTTTAAAGCAAATGAGCGCTGAGTGAAATATTGGTACTTCAGAAAATGCGCTATGTTTTCAAAACTCCATTGAGCAGTTCCATTCTTGGATGTTAAAGCGACCATACACATTCAGGACTTGTGGCCTAGAGCCTGTCATTGGTGTCAGTGATATAGGAGGTGTGATAAGAAAGAGAGCGAGATGGAAGGATAAGATCCATGCTCGAACAGCCGGGCTCCCAGCGGATCTGTGGATACTGCGTAAGTATGATACCGACGGGCTGAAAACACGCCTCGCTTGAATAGTCACGTGCAGCATGACGTGCATGGACTACCATAAACAACAGCAAGCCGGAGTTTGCAGGTTGCCAAAATTTCCACCCTCGCCTAAAGGTAATATTTTCCAACACCGTGTTTTATTAATTTGCAAGGGACATCAAAATGTGCCAAGACGCTAAGCTTCGCTACAATAAGGCTGAGGGCCTGAGATCTATTCCTAGTCTCTCAGCTCATTTGCAGTATGAGGATCCAGCACACGAGAGGATCACAGTTGATCTGCTCAGCCACGGAGCGTGCCCAAGCGGCTATCAGGCGGCCACTTTGTACGGGTATCCCGAGCCTACTTGCATGAAGTCGTAGGACACGAAGGAGCTGCGGACTCTTACCCCTGCATAACGTGACAAGGTATTCGGATCTGATACCGTTGACCACTTCACAGATCGTCAACTACGTAGCATGATATGCTGCCCAAGGTTGCGATGTCCAATTGTAGCCTCATGTCGCCATCTTGAATACGAGCAGTAGTCCATCTGCTATGTGAACAATTGAGATGGTTGAGCGGCGAAAACAGGTAGGTCACACAAATTTGCTGATACCCACGTATCAAATTTGGAAGTCCGGACATAGCAGAATCATACAAGGCCTCAGTACGAGATAATCCTTGAGCCCATTCCGAGATGCATCTCGGGATGGATTCGTCTTGATTCCGCATTGACACCGAGAGATGGACCATACTAGTTCACAGCCGGACACTTGCGACCAGACATAAAAGCGGCTTCTGCCTTCCAATACTAATGTCTGTACTAATCAACAACCAACGCAATGCTTCCACTCAAGAAAAGTCTGCTCTGCGGGCTTGGACTTGTCTCACTTTTCCAATATGGATTTTCCCAAAATTGGGACGGTCCATCTCCCTACCCTGAAGGTATCGCTCCGGATGTCACTGTCGAAGATGGATGGAACTCTTCCTACCCTTAATTCGAAGGCATTGACGCCACTTACCCGGCAGTGGCAGATGGCACCGACTACCTAGGCGACAACCAGAATGCTTCAGCAGAACTCGTGACCCGCAGTGCCAAAGATTTCTACTTACGCATCTTGCCTCTCGGCGCGTCCATTACCCAGGGTTATAAATTTTCGGACAAAAATGGATACCACAAGTTGTTACGCCAGCAGTTGCGCTGGAAAGGCTGGAAGGTGAACATGGTCGGAACCAAGAACGATGGAGACATGGCCGACAACGTAAGATGTCTACTTCTTGATCGTGTGAACGACGCTGACATGTTGAAGGATAATGAGGGACATCCAGGCTGGACCATCGAACAAGTGCACGGGGCGTGGAACAAATCCTCAGTCAACGGATTGAAGCCCAACTTAGTGCTCATCAATGCTGGAACGTGAGTCGAGACACGAAGTGGAATTTTGTGGACAAAGCTAATGTCAACAGTAACGATTGCGTGCAAAACTTGAATATACCCAATGCCGGATCCCGCATGAAGTCTCTTATCGACAACATTTACAAAAAGCTGCCGGAAGTCACCATCGTTCTCTCGACATTAGTGAGGAGCAGAGACCGCAGTACCTGCTCAGAAAACCTCAGCCAACAGTTCAGAGACCTCGTATCGCACGACTACCGTGGCAAGCGGATTGGGATGGCAGACATCGAGCACGTGATCTCAATGTCTCAGGTGGGCGAAGATGGTATTCACCCCACCGACGATGGCTACAAGCTGTTCGCAGCTGTGTGGTGCAATGCAATCAGCAAGCTCGAGGCCAACATCCAGTTACCGCCTACCGATGGCCTCATCAAAGACGACAGTGACACCAGCTCCAACAAATGTGCCAAGGTCGCAGGCAGTGCCAGTGGCCCAGTACAGACCCAAAAGGGTAGCGGACACGATGACGGTAAGTACGTACACAAACGAGTCGAAAGGGGCTCCATTGAGTCGGGGCGCATTCAGAAGGGAGACGATCGCCACGACATTGTCCAATCAACACCAGCCAATATGCACTTCGCCGACATCGTCAAGAACGACCCCAAATCCGATCGCTCGCTATCACTGGATGACTGGATCCGCGTATACATTGATAAAAGCGAACAGACCTACTACTTCCGCCAGAATCTCGGAGGCGGCAAATTTGGACCCACGAAGACCTTCGATCCTGGGATGACATGCACTCATAAGCATGCTTTTGGCGACTTCAACAGTGACGGCCTTGACGACATTTTCTGTATTGCATCCGACAACTCGGTTTCTGTCGCGCTTAACAGGGGTGGCAACCCCCCCACGTTCGAGTCTATTGGCATCGTTGTACTATCGTCATCGAGCAAATTGACTGATGATGTGATCATCGGCGACATCGATGGAGATGGGAGAGCAGACTTCTGCATCAGAGGCAAGCTGCCTGATATCGATGTCAAGTGCTCTCGAAACGCTGGGCAGGGCGACAAACACTCCTGGCAAGGCTTCAGCAAGGTAGACGGCCTCCGGGGTGTCGTTTTCGGCAAAGACCAGCCTTCTGACAAAATGCGCACACTCCTATTTGGCGACATCAACGGCGACTACCGATCCGACATTCTCTTGGTCAGCCAGAATGGCTCCGTCGAGACATGGACCAATCAGAGAGGTCGTGGAAAAGGTATTGTCCCTGAATGGGTGTCTTCAGGAATCACGCATCTAGGAATGCCGGACTCTGCAATCCTCGAAAAGATCAAATTTGGCAGAATTTACGGCTCGAACCGGGTAGACTACATTTACCTGAAGGAAAATCATGACTACTTTGACATGTTGGTGTATGAGAACAAGGGTGTTGGGGGCACCAAGCTCAAAGCGGATGGTACATTCTTTTGCGACATGCGCGGCACTGGCTCTGATGACTATGTCTGGATCTATGCCGATGGCCACTCCGACGAAATCTTCACCAACACCCACAACCCTCCGTTCTGGGACCTTAACTATAAGTTTACCCTCAAGGTCGGCGTCCCTAGAACCCTTATTCATCTTGCCAATTGGACTGGCAACGGACGATACGATGTCTTAGTCCAGGACAAGACAACGAGTGCTGTCACTCTCTGGGAGAACCAGTGGAACTCCGCTACCAAGACGCTAACATTCGCCAACCGCGGCGTTGTCGCCTCTCCCGGTTGTGGGAAGTCGACAGGTGTCAGCATATTCGACCGCAACATGCGCATCGCAGACATGGATGGCGACAGTAGAGCCGACATTGTTTGCCTTGAGCTGGAGGGTAAGTTGACGAGCTGGCTCAACAGGAAGGACGGTTTGGAAAACGTCGGCCAGATCAAGAAGACCGAAGGCTGGGACCGTGCCAACATTCGCCTGGCAGACGTGGAGAACTCAGGCAGAGCCGACATCATCTGGCTGAACAAGTATACAAGTGCCAGCAGCGTCTGGAAGAATAATGGTTACGCAGGCCCTAACGGCGGAGGTGGCGGCAGCTCCTTCTCATGGACCAAGCGTGGCGTACTGTACTCACCCATTGACCGTGGCGAGGTCATGAACTTTGCGTACTTGGGTGGGCGTGGCAGGGCCGACTTGGTCCAATTGTACCCCAAAACCAACGAGGCATACACGTTCTTCAACAAATGTCCGGGAGACGGGGCCGGTGGAGATGATGGCAAGATCAGTGATCCGAAGTTGCCGGTCATCGATGACAATGAAACGCCTAGAGGCGACGGAGACTGGCCAAAAGGGTTCCCCATTACCCCTACATGGCTTGCGCTGGGAGATTCGTACTCTGCTGGCGTGGGAGTTGGCGACTTGCTTGACAACCGTCGAGACCCTGGACGCAATTGTCTCACAACTTCCGGGTCATACCCAAAGCGACTCGAAACTGGCTACGAAGCGCTACAGCAAGATCTCGAATTCCTTTCATGTACCGGCGATGTTATTGGTAACATCAACGATGTTGGTTCGCATGACCGAGCTACACAATTGAAACTGATGCAAGGAATTGGGAAAGAGAGCTACAGGATGGCAACACTTTCAATAGGCGGCAATGATCTGGATTTCTCTTCGATTGTCAAGAGCTGCATCATTCTCGGTTCCATCACGGGGGATAAGGCTACAATAATGAAGGCTTTTCACCCGAAGACGATTGCATATGATGCCATCGCCAAAAAAAAATTGCCCAGGTACTCGGTGAGAGCGGAGGTATTGACATTCCAGAAGACCCACAGAAGCCGCAAGATCCCGGAGACACCAAGGAGTACGTCGTGTGGCCTGAGAATGGCCGCGATACCCAACAAGTTGAAGAACTTGCTGCCAACATCGAACGCTTGCTTCCCAAGGGTGTCAAGCTCACAGCTTCTAATACAAAGACCTTTGGCTTGAACTATTGGCGCTTTCAAGGACTCGCTGTGGACCAGGCCCTAGAAATCTCCAATCTGACTAACGTAAGCTTTCTCGACGCTGCTCCTTCCCCATGGGCTTAGCTGACTTCGAATATCAGATCGCCAGTATCAACGACGTTTGTCATGATTGCACCGAAGATCCCACGACCGAATTCGTGTACCAGGAAGACGCACCTGCGAGTTTGGCCTACATATCTTCGGAATATCCTCTTGAATCTAGTGACGATGAAGCCCGATTCTATTTCGACGACAGCGCCGGAGAAAACATCAAGGTTTACATCGTTGATACCGGAGCAAACTTGAAACACAAGGTGAGCGACGAACTCTAGGGCATGGATGCAAGTGCAAGTGACTAATTCTTATCGTAGGATTTTGATAGGATCAGAAGCCGAGTGAAATGGCTGCAAGTAGGCAAGGGCGACGAAGTTGCCAAAGACGACTGTAAGAAGCACGGCACATCAATGCTCTCTCTCGTAGCCGGTGGAAAATGCGGAGTTGCGAAGAACGCCAATCCGACTATTGTCCGCATGCCCTGCCGCAAAGGCGAACACGCCGAACGGCTTGCCTTTCAACCTGCAGACTGGATCGACGGACTCAGTATGGTCAACGATGAGCTCGACAGTTCCTATCCTTCGGTTGTGTCAATGTCTGTTTTCTGGCGTAAAGATTACTTCACAAGCCCCGACGAAGAACTCCACGAGAACGGTTTCCTGATCCGCCATCTGGAATTGCTCGAATCCCTGGCCGCCAAGGGCGCAATACTTGTCACTGGGACAGGCAACGAAGGGTACCCTAAAGTGGAAGGTATACCCGCTAAGTTCGCCAAGACGAGCATTGATACTTTCCACGTGCCTTCATTGTCAGTCATGGGAGGCCTCAGTCCAGATGGCAGATACATGATGGGCAATTTTGAGGACGCTGTTGGACTTCCGCATGCGTATGGCCCCGGTCTCCGTGTCAGATCTGTAGACGCGGACGAAACTTTCTGGAATCAAAACGATGGGTATTATTACGCCCGAGGCATTTCTTGCGCGACAGCATTGACGGCTGGCTTGGCGGCGTATACCATACGTTTGTCACAGCTTGGTCTTCTTGACGTCAAGACGGACCCGCAATCCATCAAAGACTTCATCATCAGCCAGACCTAGTCGAGACGGAACATCTTTGATCAGCCTCGCCCAGGCATATGGAACGGCTTTGAGGGTCATGTCACTCCGGGCGTGCCGGAATGGACTCCCAAGGCGGCTGCTCTGTTGCGTCGCGAGTTCCAAGCATAGAGCACGAGAAGTCGCCAGAAGTTCCTGGTCGGCAGTCGACCGTCTCGCATCCTAGTCACAAAACCTATCATAGATCGTAGATTGAGCTTGTTGAATCATATTACTAAAATGAGAGTCCCAGCGTGCTGTATATCCTACCCTGCGAAAGGGAGTCGCTTAGTCTGACACTTAAGCCGCAGCCACAATGCCTCCCACGTAATAGAAGTTGACGCTGACAACGATGATTCCAAGCGCTTTCCCTATCAACACGGACCCCCAAGCCTCCAAAAGCCAGAGAATTGTCAAGACGACGACAACACACATCACTTTGCTCTCCCTACTCACACCACCCTCCACATATAGACCCCATCCGCCCCATGCGGTTGACAGAGGGCATCGCATCTTCGGGATGTAATCGTAGACAGACCATCCGTCACAAAGTTCACCTGCGCGGTCCGGATTCTGTAACAAAAGCGCCATAGTCGATGCGTTGACACATTCTCTTCTATTCCATTCCCAAGTGCTGGTCTGTGTAGGTACACTGTGCATCTCTTGGATCTGAGCCGTTCGCGGACCAAGCGCCATGAAACGCACAAAGTGTACCGCCTTGACTTTTCGCCAGAAGGGCCGGATACTGATGGTCAGGAAAGTGTAGGGCTCACGATTTTTTTCGTATTCCTTCGAGACACGCTGGAAGAGCTGGGTGTTGGATGGTTTCGACGACAGTTGGATCTGGTGGAGGGTCGTGAGTGGTGGATACTTGTGATCTAGACAGAGCATTATCCACCTAGACTCTTCTCTGATGGCTGCCGGTGGCGGCGTGTTGCTGGGGGAGATGGTCGCCGCTGAGTTGTGCGACTTCACCGCGGGTGTCGCGAGACGTCTTAGCTCTTGGAAAAGTGGCTGCATCGTGTGACGAGGGTATACGAGGTATCGTTGCGTGGGAGGTCGACTCATGAGGAGCAGGATCTGAGATATTGTGGAATAAATATGGTATATGGTGTTCAGATTTACAGCTCTGGTGCCAGAGATACTCCAGCCAATGGAAGGGTAAGAGCATGAATGATGTCCGCAAATCAAAGGGTGGGGACGTAAGAGCGATCCCTGTAAGATGACAACTGCAGAACATTTGTGAGGCTGGTGTTCGCAACTGTGAGGTCCAAAGTCGTCCGCAACTTCCTAGGCGTCTCACTTTGTTACATGGGCGCGGCTGCTACTCCACCACCTTTATACTTGCTCTTCTCCCCCAAAGCATCAACATCAACAGCTCCACCCAGATCCAATACTTCCTGCAAATCCCGCTTCCTACAGCTCCCCACGTAACCACAAGGTTTCCCTCTCATGACAAACCCAGTTCCACGACGGCTTGCGCCCCAGACCTCCACAGCCAGCGTAAACACAATTAGTCCAGTCATCGTCGCAACAAGCTCAAGAGAATCCATCCCCTCGCCCGCCAGAGGCAGGCATATCATTACGATCGCCGTCGCAGCCCTCACGACCAAGCGCAATCTCTTGCGCAGTCTCACACCGGCCAAGTCCTTGTGCACGTGTGACATGGAGATCAAGCACATGAAGAGCAGCGCACTGCCAAACCCAGCACAATAGAACCACCGTATACCTTGCGCGATCTCCTCTTCTGATCGTTCTTGGTATGTCTCTGTCAACAAGTCCTTGTGCGCTCCCTCGACGTCGGTAGCGAGCACTAGTCTGGCGAGACCTCCGCCGCCGAGCACAAATGACATGATGAAAGGCAGATGCGCAATGCTCCAAGTCATGGCTGTGAACTTTGCCCTGCGGATGGCATGCGACGCCAGACCTGCGGCGTCAAGTTCGAAGTAGAGCCAGTTGTAAGCGAATGGCTGGATGAGGCCCAAGATGGCTTTTCCGAAGATGGCGTCGATGCCGGGCTTTGCAGATTGGTACAGGATGGCGACGACGGTGTACCCAAAGACGAGGGAGACGAAAGCATTGGTTCGCTCGACGCGGTGTTCGATGTTGAGAGCTGGATGAAAATCGAGGGCTCGCGCTGCCCAGCCTTTTAAGCGTGGAGAAAGTCTCTGGGCAAGGGTGAGAAGCGTGATATACGAGGTCTGGCCGGAGATCTCGAGGAAGAGGGCGCAGAAGATGAGAGCCAGCTGATTCGGATATGAAACATGGATGCTCCCGATCCAAAGAGCAGCATTGACGATTGCCACAGCCGCGTAGTACAGCATCACTGTGCGGACCATAGGGACTAGCCAGGCAACAAGCACCAGATAGGCAGTCATGTAGAGCCGTGCGGCGAGGTAGAAGCCAATGAGAGTTGAGTAAGTATGCTCGAAGGCTTCAATGATGTTGGTCGTGTACCCGAATAGACAGGCGAGGAGGAAGAGGATTGACACTCTCTGAAAGATGTCATCTGTCTCGAACCAGGCAATGATCATAGCCATATCATTCCATATCTTCCATGAGAGTGTAAAGGTGACTGTCCAAAATTGTCAGCAATCGAGGTGCACTTGAAATTGATATTTGTGAACACTTACTGATGAACTTCAAAAGGGAATATCCCGTGGGATGCTCCGCCGCCGCATCACCATTGATAGCAATGATGCCAACATAGAGCAAGTCGACAAACAGCTCAAAGCTTCTCACTTCCTCGCCTCCACTCGCTCGCCACAGAATACCTTTGTGAAAATACTGCCTCACAACCGGTACTTTGAACAGCTTAAGCGGCTCGGCCTCGTCAACACCCCGAGCAGATCTCGGTGAGCTTGCTCCAGAGCGCCCAGGACTATGTCTCTCGCCATCATCATAGCTTCTGATCCTGGCCGAGTACCCAAACTTGCCAAAGTGCCCTTCCAAACTAACGCCCTTGTCCGTAGCGCGGCCCAACTCTCTGCTGAGCGCGTCAAGTTCGCCTTGGACATCAGCAAACTGCTCCCATACCTCACCATGCCGACCTCGCAGCTCAGCCTGTCGAGCTTCATGGTGAGACTGCGATTCCTGAACCGCCGAGATGTGCTCGGGAGAGCCAGAAATGTAGATGGAGAATGGCTCTTCTGTGGGCTGGTTCGACAATTGCCGGTGCAGATTGTCGGCCTCGACTGGAGAGTCCGCTATATGCACTCTTGTTCCAGACGGATGGAGGAAGTGGCGAAGCCGAGCTCGCGCATTGAGGTGATGGTGATGGTGCTGCGACGCGCCCTTGTCTGCTGGGGAGGAGCTCGTAAGGCCACCGCTCTTCTCGAGATCAGCGGTTGGTGTGTTCGCCATCGTTACTGCTTCTCACGACGCACAAAGAGATCTAGAGGAAAGAAAGAGATGCGACGGACGCACCGCACTTCTCTTGCGAGCGACTGACTTACATACTTGGTGCCATCAAGCTGTGGCAGTGGTGCCACCAGCGAGATAAGCCAACCTCTGGGTCACGTAGAGCTTGTCGGGTTGTCGACGAGTAGCGAGACAGGCTACAAGCCACAGCCGGCACTGGGTTACCCGGAAGGATGGCTACCACGGACAAGGGGAAAGGTTGTTTGCCATGTCAGCCATCAGTAAGCTCCGCTAAGCATTGTGCATGCCTTGTCCGTAGGAGTCCTAACCCTACGCGCGTTGAGCGTACGCATATATATGCAGGAATCCCCACGCACGTACATTTATGGATCGAGATGCTCTTAAGTCAGCCATTCTCGAAGTCAGTCGCCGCACAAGTGTCAAAGAACTTCGCCACACAGATGAAGAGAATCAGGATCTCTCGCTTCGATACTCCACGGAAGCGATCAGCGTCACTGTGATTCCTTGTTAAAGAACTTCGCAGCCTACATGTAGGTGTTCCATTCTTTCCACATCAACAGAAACCATCGTCCGTCGAATCCTCAACCAGAGCCCGGACAAGCTCATCCTTCAAGTCACCAAGAAGAGCGGCGATGCAAATCACCGCTCATTGCTCAGATGCGAATAATACGAAGTGTCGAGCCTTCTCACGGCCTGCATTCTTCCAGCCTTGAGTGTCTACAGGGGTAGATTGACGATGACGAGACTGCTCCACTGCCGTGTCCCAAGCATTGATCCGCCGGGGTCACGTAAATGTGGCCGTATACCAGGCATAGTCTGAACCTTCCGTTTCTCGTTGTCATGCTTTTGCAGACAGCTGCAACTCGGACAGCGCAGTGTGCATTCATGCAATATGACCCACGAGGGTGCATTCCGAGCTGTTGGATTCGCCGGCTAGCAATTGCAGGCATGTAGTGCATATAATATGGTGCTGGGTGCGAGTTGCAGAACCACCATGGTGCTCGGTGTGGCTTTTTTGCAGTCTGATGTTTGAGGCCACGTTTCTCTTTTGATTCGGCTTGATGCGGTGCAAGCTTGTAGTTGATCATGAAAGCAGATGTCACTGCTCTTTTTGACCCAGCCTGTGCTGTGCAGACGCGGTGCAACGTCGGCTACACGCGAGTGCATGCATATATCTCTGCATTAGCCCAAAACAGATGGTGCATCTCCAAGGTTCGGCCCACAACAGGGCGCCTGCCTTCCCCGTGCCCGGACACAGCTCCCACACAGACGACGTCGGATCCCCAGCTAAAGACATGGTGCTGCCATTCTATTGCATGTGTAGGATTCCGGTAATATTCGCTTGGAGTCGCCCAAATATACATCGTGCAAATCACTCAGTGAAGCTGTGATGTGTAACTCGCACAAACACCCAACAGAATGCTACGACTTGGTACTTACTGGTATGGTTGGGAAGCAACATGCGCCAGTAAATCTTTTGGGCTCGTTGACGAACTGGCAGGTCCAATTTGACAAGCCTGGCAGTGTTGTATCTTTCAAGGACAGCTGGAACGCTGGCCGCGCATTAGAATGCAGGTGCGAGATATGAGTTGTCGCCGAGTGCGATCAACACGGACGCAGTCAGCGGCGGTGAGACCTGCGTTTGCTCCTCCACGAAGACTCCATTGATTTCTAAGACCAGCCATGGACTAAAGCATGCAACCTTTACTTGCATCGTACCAATTGAGTCATTCGTGGTGCTCTCCACTGGCATCAAGATTCCTCTAGCTTCTGCCATACTCTGCAATACGCAATATTCCATGTCTTAGGCCTGACGATCGAGAGGTCGGAATGCGGGTCTGGAGCTGGCTACAGCTCACGGGAGTAGTGCCAAAATTTTATTGCACCCCCCCTCACTGCGGGCCATAAAGGCAGAGGTCCCGAGCTATAGAACACAGTCTCATTCATCACCAACATCGCGAATCAATTCAATCCATCTCATTTCACCTCTTCAAGAAACCTCAGGATGTCTGCTGCAGCCAAGACAACCGTTTCGACCTCCGGCAACACCACTACCATCGTGTTCCCCCCTGTACCCGGATTCTTCAGGCACTTCACCCTCTCAAGCCACACCACCAAGAACCAACAAATCGTCAGTGTCAAATTCGACAATCAGAGCGAGCAGGAGTACCGACTCACAGGCGGAGCGGACCAAAGCCAGACTGTGCCCATTCCCCCAATGGTCCAAAAGGTCGTCTTCGCCTTTTCATACGAGGCCAACGGGGAGTCGAAGACTTCTAGGGTCAGATCCGGCGGCCCCTTTGCTCTGGGAGTCCTTCAGTCGATCATACTTGCTGTCGAGAATGGAGATGACGTGGACTACAACGACGTCTTGGTTCAGCTTCTCTTCAAGTAGTGACCGGTCTGGTACGATCTTTGTGAACCGGCGCGGGTTGTGGCGCAGACTCAGGGTCAAAGGATGGTCGAGATTTTAGGAGGATGAACTAGCTCTGGTTTTTGTTCTGTTGTGAAGGATAGCAACTCTGAAACGCATCCCTATGTCAGGGATCTCCCGATTACTCCTTTGACTGAAGCCTAGGATCGCAGACTACCTTTCTCTTTTGCTTCTGATGTTTCTGCAACTTTGTAACTAACCAAGGACGTCAGTACGGTTCCAATAATCTTCCCGGGCCTGGCTGTGCTGTAAAACTTTGGTGCGACGTCAGCTGCACAAAACTCAGAGTTTTGGGCGTTCTGGCGCATATAGGTAACGATCCGTCAGTGCGTGTATGCGTGCATGCATTAGCCTAGAACAGACCAAGGTGCGTCTCCAAACTTTCTAAGGATTGGTCCAGAACAGAGAGCCTGCCCGTCTCGTGATCGGACATGGTTTCAATAGACGATGTTCGGACCTCAGCTCACAGCTACGGTGTTGTCGTGCTGTAGTATGTGTAAGATCCTAGCACGTCCTTATCGTTTATCAAGAGTTGGCGCATTATGCAGTTTAACATTCAAGATCTCCGAGTGGAGCTGCATACTGAGCGTTGGCCGTCTCCATGAATGCAGATACGAAGTATACATTCTTCCAATGCCGACCAAACTCACCTTGGTCCGTGTCCTCTTTGGCTCGTCATACGATGCCCTCGGCGTACGGACGAACGCTCCTTTCCGGCAGACTGATGTACTTCGCATTGTAATCGCACCCTTTCATGTCGTTGATGTGAAACTTGACAGCATATACTTCCCTCCTGGTGATCATGCTCGATCCAAACAGGCAACTTTCAGAATGTTCGGACGTTTTCGTCTCCCGCGAACAGCTCGACCTTGACACTAGCTAGACCTGGCTTGCAAACCCTGTAGCGACGTGGGGCACGCCACAGATCGGATTGAAACATCTCTTCCGCTCGGTCCAGGATGGTCCTGAAAGTCAGACCGCGCAGGTCATGCAGTACCTCGTATGCAACGCGATAGCTGTTGTCGCTACCGGTACGCACGGGCACAGTAACATCCAGCTGCGCACTTGTGACAGGTGGCTCGGTCAGGTACATGTCGAACCAGGTATGCTGTGCTTTGTCGACATCCTGCAAGTGGGAGATGTTGAATGTGTTCTTCACAGGAAAGCCTACAAGGTTGTAATCTCCGTGCGAGTAGGGACGAAACGGCGTAAGCAGGATATTTTTCAGTCTTTTGGAACAGAAGAGCGGATTGTACGCTACCTTGCCGTTGTACAATGGCAGGTTCGATTGTAGTTCAACTCGATAGTAGTACGACTCCTCGGTCCAAGGGCCGGTCAACAAAGGATGCTTTGCTGAAAAAAAGTCCGGCGAAATGGGTTTGCTCGCCTGGGGCTTCAACCAGAGCTTAGTCTGGATAGTCGGCGATCTGGCAACAGCGTGTTTCCAATCCTTGCAAACTCTTTGAGCCCGGAACAGAATGTCGCCAAATGGGAGGACGGAGAGAATGGCGTCGAGTAGCTCGGGGGTGGCCAATACAGCGTCACGCGCAGGTGTTGGAATGCTGGTAGTAGAGTGACCGGCCTTCGTGTCCTCGGCAGCGGTGAGCTGCGAAGCTGTCGAGACACTACGCGAGATCTTGCGCTTCTGTCACATTCATCAGTACATAGACCATAAAACATGTGTATGGAAGATTTCATCGGTACCTTGGGCGATGCGGTGCTGCCGTCGTTTTTGGGCGCAGTCTTGCGGATCTTCGATATTGCCGGCGCAGTCTTCGGCTTGCATTTCTGTCACCATCGTCAATACAACGAGCCCGACATGCTGCAAGTCGAAGGTGCCAACCATACCTTGCGCACCGCAGTGCCGTCACCAGCACCAGCAGTTCTATTGGACGCCATCTTGCGAAGCGACGTGTTCTGCGAAGCGATGTGTTTTGCGATTGAGTGAGAGCGAAAGTCGATGGAGAGGTAAAGTCGGAAAAGAAGAAGGAAGCGTCAAATCATATGTGCAGAGTAGGTGAGTGAGTGAGTGAGTGAGTGTGAAAGAGAAGTTCTTGGCTAGTAGAAGCGAACGCAGCCGCCGTTGATAAGCGTTTGGCACGTGAAGGGTCAGAGGCAGCTTCACGCGTCACTTCGCTTCGCTTCGCTTCACTCTGACGCCATATTTGCTCTGCCAGTGAGTTCTCCTCGGCGACTTTTGCAGCAGAAATGTGGTGATGGCAGCGGTATTGTCAACGGAATCGAACAAGCGTTCTTTGCTGCTCTGGGCGAAGAGTGGTGGGCGGTCACAACCGTCGTTTTGGAAAGCTCCAGTAAAGCCGAGCGTTCACTTGGCTGTGAACAGGATGCCAGGTGACACAAGACTTGGCACGTGAGATCTCGAAACGCAAGAGTAGGGTCACTTCACCTGGCATCAGATTCCAGACTGCTGCTTCGAAGGTACACCTGTCAGCAGTAGCACCGATGGAAACAAAGATATCTCAATAATGAACAAACCAGTAGTCAGCCTACCTGATTGCAGCCCATGAAGTCCCACCAAAGGCGTGAGTAGTCGCAAAGAGGACATGATTAGAAAATAATTCCTTTTTAAAAACTATCACTATACCATCTTATCTAATTTCCCCTTGGATATAAAAGCCATTGCGCTTCGCTATAACGCATTTTAAACACAAGGTATCTCTTCAATCTTCCCTCCCATCTTCTGGTATTTTCCTTCCCTTCAATCAACCGTTTACCTGATCTCGTCCTGGCCGAAAGCAGGCGTGCTCTCCAGAGCGGCGGTCGCAGGCTCGCTGTTGTCGGTGGTGGTGTGCTGGGGTGTGGCGCTCCCGTTCTCAGTAGCTGGGATTGGGATGTCCGGGATCTCGGTCTTCTCGGCGTGGCCGTTGACCGGTGCTGACTCCTCGATCTTCTTCTCGGTGTAAGTAGCGGCCTCGGGTTCTTGTTCCACAGGCTTCTCGGTTTCTGCTACTGCTTGAGCTTGCTGTTCGACAGGCTTCTCAACGGGCTTCTCCTCAGCAGGCTTGGTAGGGTTAAGAGGCTTCGAAGTGGCACCAGCCTTTGCTGCTGGCTTTGCCGTGCCGTTAGTCTTGGGCGCGGAAGTGGACTTTGCGGAAGACTTTGTGCGTTGAGGGAGAGCCTTTGTTTCGTTGGGCTTTTCGTGAGTCTTGGATGCTGAGGCGGCGGTCGGGCGCATCATGCGTTCGAGGAAGCTTTCCGATGGCGCAGCAGTGGTGGTAGACTTCTTCGCGGCCGGCTGCGAGGTTCTTGATTCCGGGCGGGTGGTGGTGGGGGCACGTGCTGCAGGTTTCGAAGTAGAGATCTGTTGTTTTGGAACTGTACGGGAAGAAACAGATGGGCGACCAGTCGCAGCCTTGTTGCTTTCAGCTTCTTGCCTGGCGCGCGAAGCGGCAGTGGGTGCGGTCAAGTGTGAAGGAATGTTTGCAGGCTTGGTTGTCTCACGCTTGACAGCAGGTGCGGTGCTCTTCACGTTGCTTGACGTACGTCTCTCGCGGTTGGCAGATGCTGCTGTGGGTGCTGTGAGAGAGCTGCGGCTTGACTTGCGGACCACGCTAGGCTTAGAGGCATTTGTCGGCGAAAGAGGCGACCTGCCAGTCGAGGAGGATGACTTTCTCTCAGAGACAGGGGACTTGAGGGTCTTCTCCGCGGCTTTCGAGGGAGATCCAGTGGTGACAGGCTCCGGCCTGTGGCTGTTGCGAGGGCTCATGCCCGGCCTCTTCGAGGGAGATGACTTGACATCAGAAACGGCCTTTGGTGTTGCGGTCGATGTTGCGACTTGTTCTTTCTTCGGTGGTGTGCTCTCGACCGCCTTGTTTTGAGATCTGAGATCCTCCGCGACTGGTGGCAAGCCTTGTCCACCGCTGACTGCGTCCTCGTTGACCGCCTCAGCGGGCTTGAGTGAGCCCTTCTCTTCCTCGGCGCCGGTGGTAGGCTTATCCGGGTTGGCCGGAGGCTCATTCTCATCCGCGCCATTCTGCTGGCCATTGGGCTTAGCTTCAGTCTGCTTCTCCTCCTCTTCCGGTTCCTCAGTAGGGGTGGGAAGCTCCATGGCGGTGAGTCTGGCGGCAGCGTGGTCGATGACACCCATGGCTTGGTCCTCTCGAGGCTCCACGGCAGGAGTGTTCACAGTGCTCTCCATGGCACCCTCGTCGACAGGGAACAGGTCGGGGTTCGACTGACGTCTGACTTGCTCGTCGGCGACTTCCTTCTTCAACGCCGAGACGGTATCCTTGTCGAGGTTGTTGGTGCTGAAGCTCTCGGTCCTGACCTCGAAGGCGCTCGCGCGCTTGGTGGAGGCGACGGGGTGGTTTGCGGGCAGAGGAGAATCCATGGTTGGGTGTTCGACGTCGATGAAGCTGGAACGAATCTTGGAAAGGGGTCTGCCGTTAAGATCAGAGACACCGAGGCGTGAAGATGGCGATCGGCCACGTGGGGAATTGAGGTCGTCGTTGTCGGCGTTGGCTTTGTTCTCGAAGAGCGATCGGAGATTTCTGACGGCAGAGTTGGATCGAGGTTGTTCGGTCATGGCTGTGGAGGGAAGAAGAAGGGTCTATCAGCGCTGGTCCTTCGCACTTTCTCCGGTTTATGACGTCCGGCGTGCGCAATTGGGAAGGAGCGCTTGTCGGTGGAGTGAGGGAGGGCAAGAAGAAGGTAGATCATGTGATGTCGAGGGTCAAGACGGCAATGAGGAGCTCAGCATCTTCATTTGCGACAAGTGTGTGTGTGTGTGTGGCAATAATATTGGAGGGAATGGAGTTTCACGTGCTTCCGCTGGTTGTTTGGAGTGAGCTTTGGGAGAGAGTGTTGCGAAGCTCACAACTGAAACAGCCAGGGGTCGGACGGTCGGCTGCTAGCACGTTGCACTCAAGCATGCAGAAACGCGCGCCACTCTCACAGAGCCGCACAAAGGCAGCCCTGTGGGAGGCGAGAACGCCGGTAGCAGAGGCGGAAGAGCAGAGCCTCATTTGCCGTCTTTGCCTTGTGAAATCCTTCCTCCTCCACGGGGACGGCAGGGATGGCTCAGGGGGAAGAGAGAGCTTTGGTGTAGGATAGAGGGAGGGGAGGGAGCATTGGTGGAAAAGGACAACTCACAATATCGAAATGGCTGCTGAATGGCCTTTTTTGTTGGACTGCAAAGACGCTGCTGGTCGGGGAGAGGAGTTGAGATGGATGCAACTAGCGGTGACCCTTCAATCATTCGTTTGGTGCTGGCAGCATCGTCAGGCGACATGAGAAAATGAGAAAAGGAGGCGGCTACGTCATCTGTCAACAGTCCGCGTCTGCAGTGTTCAAGGATCCACGACTACAAAAGATCCAATGCCATCAAAAGTCCTTGGCATCGTGTCACGTGGCCCCGATAACCTTCTTCTCGCGGACCTCACCGCTGTTCTTCCACCATCGAACGACATATACAGCAACTTTGTCACCTCTCATAACACGCTCTGATACGAGTGGAATTACATGTCGTCCTTGCACACATCGCGTACATGCTGCAAACACGACGAGATGCATCGACTGCTGCTATCCGAAGTTCTGACATGCACGCGTTCCGCCTTGAGTCCAAGCAAACGACGAATCGCGAACCGACCTGAGGTTTGCCACCAAGTTCTTTGTTCACTCGCATCCGACTCCTCCACCATCAAGTCGTTATCCGCCGCACCGACTTTCTTTGCATGAAGGTTACAGCAGGCAGCATGCAATGCTCCACAAGAGCAAACATCGGGCAGCTAAGTTACGTGCACAAGTTTAACAGATAAATACAGGCAGGAGTATCCTCTTGGACTTGAAAGTTTCATTCCACCACTTACACCCTGCCCTTTTTTTCTTGACGTCTCTTCCTTTTGATGTGTTTTTCTTTCCATGTTTTCCTTCCACATCTTTTACTTTCATGTCTTTTCTTTTCATGTCTGTTTTCTTCGTGTCCTTCTATCTCATGTCCTTTCGTTCTGTGTCTTTTCTTTCCATGGTTTTCTTTTCCTATATACACTTTACAACACCCAACGCCTGCACAGCGTCCTCTTCCAACACGGCATCGCAGTCGCACTACCAAGGCGGCCTTCTCCGAGCAGGCCAGGCTCATCCCAACGGGCCATGACAGTCGTCCCGCCAGCCCTGTCCTCACCAGTACTGTCCCCGTTATAGGGGACAGTTGCCCGGTGAGTGAGGTCGCCTTGACAAGATCATTTTGTCCGTCTGCGATCGCCGCCACGACCGCGACCCCAGCAACATGCCAGAGCCGGTGCCTGCAACAACACCGCCAAAGGTCGTCCCGGACACTCCTCTCGCCATGTCAAACATTTCGTACTGGCGTCTGCCGCGGTCGTTCCTAGGGCTGTCGGTTCACAGGCACGGTGGCCTCCGTCGACAACGACAACAGCGTGATGGCATCTACCACACGGCCTGTGGCAGTTGCACATGACGATGATCAAATCCCACAGCCGGATCAGTGGGCGTGTTCGACAAGGAGGCTTGTGCTGTAAAGTACTTCGGCGCACTCAACATCATGTCATGGTTGACTCGTGGGCCTTCGCGGGCAACAGACGAGCGCTGGCGATCAACTGCCCACAGCCTTGATGCAAGCTCCCTAAACAGCAGAGTGGAGATCATCACTGAAAGGTTCTCGCCATCTTGGGGCTCACCATCAGTGCATACTGCTTTGCACCTTGCCCATACAGCCGACATCAAATTGGTTTTTCTTTCGATTGTCTCTTCTCTTTGGGTGCCTCTTCTGTTCAGTGTCTCTGCTCTCTGGTGTCTCTTCTTTTTGCTTTGTCATCTCTTTCCGACCATTTCTTTCCCTATATACACTTTACGAAAAACGACCCCCGCGCTTGTGACAGCGCCTCCGAAGGTCGCCCCCGACAACTCTCTCGACGTGTCGGACTTCCGTCTATCGCGGTCATCCATATGGCTTCCGGTCCACAAATACGGTTTCCTTCGGCTGTCCCATCACGCAGTGCTACTCCTGACTCATTCGCTGGCGCAGCCACCATCCCCGAAGACCCGCATCTGAACAGCCTCGTCGATATCGAGATGCCTTTTATGGAATGCAGGCGGTCGTCACAGGACAACTTGTTACTTCGCACACCGCCATGATGGTCAGTCCATCAACCTCGAGACGGTGGGGTGAGGACCCTGTTCTGACAATGCCTTTGTTCTACGCTCCCTGCGCGGCGACATTGGCTTTGATGCAGAAACGTCGGGCTGGCCAGCCTGGCTTGCGACGAATTCACTTCTCGAATCGCCGCCCTTCACATTTGGGTGTCCAAGACAATGGATTCGCGGCTGCCTGGGTGTCGGTGGCGAGCTACAACGCTGTTGTTCACTCACAAAGGTGTTCGACAGCACCTAGGCGGAGTGTTTAAATGACCACCAAAGTCATGGTTACCCACGAGTTTTGGATCCAAACATCCATCACCGCAGACACCATCCACAAGCAGTAGAGATGTCTTCCAACGCCTCTGCAAGGACCGCCGCGACCAAGACTCAACAGAGTCAACCCAGCATCCACCCCCTCTTCCGGAAGTCACAGTTCATGGGCCACATCGACTATGACACAGTCTTCCGAGGCCCAGCAATCCTGGCAACGAGGCTCCTCAATACTCCACAAGCGTTGCACTGGGCGTATGCCTTCTTGTTTGGGAGGAACGTCGACGTCGAAATGCCGGAAAGAGCTGAGGGTGCCCCCGAACTCATCAACGATCCCCGACAATACGCCTGCGACAAGGCTTTCGGCCAGCTCAGTCCTGAGGACCTCACAGATGTCCGGGTGCAACTTGCCGATCTCGCTCATAGGTGCCACTTCCGCGTGGGCGACGATCTCGAGGACCCGACTGCTATTGGCGAAACTGGCTGTTCCAAAATCAACAGTCAGTACGCCATCATCACCATTCACGGAAGCCTCTACCGCCGGGCTTTACCAAGGAACACTTACACACAGGCCGAAAACGCCCTCATCGACCTCGACCTCGCCATGTTGATGCTGCACGAGGTTGCCCACGCCCTCAATGTCTACTACATGCTTAACTACGAGGACGATTTCTTCGAGGGCTCATCGCAGAGCACGGTTACGAGCTAGAGTCGCGCATTTTCGGGCTGCTGCCGCACATTCCCGCCAATACAGCCGAACTCACTACAGGCTGCACAGTCTACAAAACTGATTCCGACGTTTGGCGACTTCAACAAAGGGATTGTTGTATATCTAGTGACAAAGAAACGATACTGGGTCCGGCAACAAGTTTTAGCTTACTATGGCATAGTCTGCCGTGCTTCAACGATCACCTAGACTTGATTGATCAAGACCCCTCAACGATTAGGCAGATGATAGGTGAAATCGTCGGCTGGGGTAACGCCCTAAAACAAGTAGGTATCGATGGCAGACTCTGTCTCATTCTGGTATGACTCCCCAGCGACCAGATACAGTTGGGCCTCTGGGATTGGAACGGCAGCCAATCACTTGTCCTTCACAAATAAGTCCGTCTCTGTCAATGTCACCTTTCACGGACGGCACCAACAATGCTGTTGTCTGAACGCTTAATGGACGAACACCGCTTTCTTTATTGGTCGAATGCAGATATAATGGCGGGCATGCGCCAGATGTACCACTGTCACCCATTCTCGTCAACACACCATGAAGATCACATTCGACGACGACGCCGCTGTCGTGACGACTCTAACAGCTGCCATAGCGGTCGACCCTCGCCGCGAAAACGTGCACTCTCTGCTTGATCCGATCAGGTTCGCACCTGGCATCGACTACTACGGTGCGATCTATCCCAGTGCGTTGCTTGCGACTCGTCTGATGAACAGTCCTCAAGGACTACAGCACGATTACTGCTTCTTCTACGGAAAAAGTACCCCTGCCAACGAACCAAAGGACTACGACTACGGTGAGTTCAAGAGGTTGCCCGCGAAATATGCTTGCGACAAAGCAATCGGAGAGCTGGACGAGACTGACATCCGCCACGTCCAGCATCAGCGCCTCCTCCTCGCCGAGCGTGTCAGATTCAGCGTCACCGACCTAGGAACAGAAACCTTCGGAGCTTGTCAGCCGTGTTACCCCGATGAAGACATCCGCGGAACGAATACTGTCATCGCCATCAGCAAGACTTTGATCTACGACGAGATCCTCGCTCCCGGACAGACCCCCGAGGACAAGATCTGCCTCCAGTTCCTCTTGGCCTGCACCCTACTGCACGAGCTAGCGCACGCCGCACAGCACCATCTCTTCGGCGGCGACGCCTTCGAAGACTTCCGCGAGAACTCCATCGTCTCCGAAGCAGGCTTCGAGTACGAGTCCCGCATCTTCGGGCAGAGGCCACTGTTCTTCCTGGATGCCCCCAACCCAAACTATCGCATCGCCTGGGGCATCTGGCAGAGCCGCGGCGGCCTTGAAGGGGCCTACGACGCCGACAAGATTGCGCGAAACGCGTTCCAAATGCCGGTGAATCCGCAGCTTTGGGCCGACGGTCTGGATTTCGTGACGAAGCTGTTCGACGATGATTTCTGGGAAGACGAGGCAGGTGAGTATGCTGAGCGCGGCGCTTTTGCTTTGATTCCTAGAAGTGTTGCTCGTTGCTGCGCTTCCGGTGCCACTACCAACATGGGCAAGAGCATTCCGTTGAGTATCAAGGATCTGTTTAGAGATGGGGGGCTGAGCTACGCGAAGAAGAAGTACGCTCGTTTCGCAAATCCCTTTCGAAGGTTGAGAGGGCCCGTGGAGTATGACAACTGCCGTTCGGCAATATTGTAATTGAGAACGAAGGATGAGAGTCTGAAGATAGTCTAGCGTACGTTGTATCAACCTTGGTATGGAGATCCTACAAGATATGATTTCCCAGTTACAACAATTGATTAATTGAACTGTTCACCGAGTTTGTGCGCTCTAAATTCACAGCCATGCCGATATAGACACCAGAATTCAATTTTTAATCGCCTTATCAACCAGGACTTTCGCAATGATTCAAAGGAGCCCGCGCACAACTTCACAGTCCACTGATGTTACAGATTTTCAACTGCATATAGTTCGATATAATCAACTGGCAGCAGGGAACGCTATCAAGCTGCCACTACCCTCCACCAACTCTCTTTCAAGACATACGCCACGCAATGCAAAAGGAACGCAATCATTCACGTCTCTGGATCTCGATAACTGCCTACGTTGTGATACAATGGGCCGACAGGAACAAGAAAGTCACTGTTTTTCGATTCCTTGTTTGGGGTTGATGGCTCATCATGCGATCGTCCAACACACGAATTCATTCACTTACCTCTTTTTCTCCCTCGGCACCTTATGTCATGAAGTAGCGAGCGGGAGTCGGCTGGAGTAGCACCACTCCAACACGATCCCCAGCACACAACACAAACGCATCATTCCTCGATCATGTCCGGCTCAGCAGTAACGCACCCCAACCTTCAACATCCCGGTCGACAGAATGTACATCCAATGTTCGACACTACAAAGTTTCCAGCAAGCATCGACTATGATGCTTTTTGCGAGCCAGCTTTGCTAGCGACGAGACTCATCAACAGCCCTCAAGGGCTACACTATGACTACTGCTTTTACTTTGGCAAGACTGTACCTGCTGAAACACCCTCGGGCTTCTCAGTTGAGCAGGGACCCGCCTACTTGCCCTATCAGTACGCCTGCGACAAAGCAATCGATGAGCTGACGCAAGATGACATAGAAGCCGTTCAGAAGCAGAGACTGCTGCTTGCTGACAACATCACCTTCGAGATCCAAGACGACATCCCACCGTACGCTCGAACTGCAATTTCCAAAGGTTCTACCGGCAAATGGCTCAGCACCATCAGAATCAGTCGATCTGTCTACGACGACGCTCTCTCCAAAAACATCACACCAGAGCAGAATGCACGTATAAACCTACAAGTCGCCTGCGTCCTCATCCACGAACTGGCACATGCCGCACACCACCGTCTCTTTGGACCCGTTCGCGAGGACTACCGCGAGGAGTCCAACATCGCAGAAGCAGGGTTCGAAGCCGTCGCATGCCTCTTCGGCTTCACACCCAAAATCAAAAACGACTGGAACGCTTGGACAACATGGCAGTATCGCAGGACACACGCAGCGTACGACCTGACCAAAATCGGTCGGAGAGTGTGGCAGCTCCCAGAGAAAGTTGAGAAGTGGCTCATGGAGCCCGAGTTTGTCATGAAGCTCTCGGACGATGACTTCTGGGAGGCGGAGTCGGGGGAATATCTCCTGGAGGGAGCTTTTGCTCTAATTCCTGATTGTGTGCCGCCGCTTTGTGAGCCTGGGAATGATGAAGACATACACCTCTACGAGGCTCTTCCGTTGAGCATCAGAGATCTCTTCAGGACTGAGGGTCCAAGCTATGCGAAGAGGATGTATGCTGGCTACGCAAACTCTGAGAGACAGCTTAGGACGCGTCCAGAGAATGACTACAGGTTCAAGAAGGAGACGCTAGCGGACTGAAAGCGGCGTCGAGAAACTGGTTCATGTGAGCAAGAGTTGGGGTCAATCCGAGTCCTCGAGTTCTGATCAATAGTTTTACGTATCATCGTAGATTATGTGCCAGACCAGTCAAGAAATCTTGTATTCGCCATGAGACATCAACTGAATTCATTCCTCAAGCTTCCTATCGAAACTATCATCGTTAACCTATCGTTATCCTAATTCCTCCCCTTGTCTACATTCTTATCAATAGTTCCATAGATACTCAGCTAAACAGTAGTCGCTACAGCAGTGTGAATACGCGCCCGGATATTGTTAGGCTAGCGGTTGCAGAGGATCGTTGTGCATAGCTTGGTTTCTTCGCTTCAAGCTATGCCCAGTCACTTTTCCCCGTCTATGATCTAGCAGTGAAAAATAGCGGTCGACCAACACGCGCCGATACCGGGTCGTTTGTGAAATGACACGTCCTTTGCCCATGCCTTTGGCAAGTATACAAGCCACCTGATAGCTTACCCAACTCTGATCGATCGGCACAGTCGCAAACACTCCAACCACCCGCAGCAATGTCTCCATCGTCAGGACAAACAGACGACGACGCCACTTTCATCCATCGCCTCTTCCGCAGGAACAAATTCCGAACCAATGAAGGCAAAAACAAGATGAATGCAAAGACCTACAACAAGGTAGTCCGACGTGCAGCTGTTCTCGCGAGTAGGCTTCTTGAAAGTCCCCAAGCACTCCATTACTTCCACGCCATGTACTTTGGAGAGAACGTCGAGATCCCTGGCGCGAAATTCGAGCGCTATGGGAGCGACAAGAAGATCAATACCCTGACGCCATACGACATCGAGGCGACGCGCGAAGAGCTTATTCTCCTGGCGGATAAAGTGGAATTCGGATTCTACGACACCGGGGACGCACATGGTCAATGTTACTGCTTCACACCAGTCCGTGCTGCACTCGGTTGCAAGAGTGTGATCCTGTTGAGCACAGAACTGTATTCTGCAGCGCAGAACAAAGATTGCGATGATGCATATAACGCCAAAGTTGACTTCCAAATAGCTAACACTACGCTCCACGAGTTGGCTCATGCCGCGTTCAACGACGTGGCAGGAGACGATTTGGAGGATTGCTTTGAGGAGTCTGTGGTGGCCGAGTCAGGTTTCGAGCTCGAGTCTCGCATCTTCGGTTTGTGCTGGGATTCCGATGGTGTCCTGGCCTGGTATGACTGGCAGACATCATGGCTTGGAGAAGCTGGTTATAATGTGTCAGAAATCTGTTGCGAGCCGAGCAGATTGGTCGAGAGAAGTTTCTATTGGGATACTGACAACAAACTCCTTCTGAAACTGTTCGACGAAAGGTTCTGGGATGGAGATTACGCGAAGCGCGGACGTGTCGCTCTCCTCCCGCCTCCAGTCATCGGCATCTGTCAGAAAAGATTCAGCAGCAAGACTAAGGCTTACGATGCCCTGCCCAATCGCGGCAAACAGCTGTGGGTGGCTAGCGAGAAAGTTGCCAGTCCATGATCGGCAGGCCATCGGTTCATGACTCTGTCGAAGAAAGATGAGGAGCTTTGTGGGAAGGTTTGGAGGAAGGCGAACGGATTTGTGATGCTTGTTTTGTAGTCTGGTGTATAGCATTGCCATTCAACATCTCCATGTATCTATGTGTGCGTTGTCGTTATGTGTCTCCTCTGATCAAATCTACAACACATCCAGTAACTCAATGTTAGGCACAATGTACGGCAACACGTCTCCTCTGTGCTTCGACTGCTGCTCGTAAGCATACGCGTATCCGATCAAGTCTCTCTCCGACCACATGTCGCCCATGAACGATAGACCGAACGGAATATTAGGTCCACCCGTGACAAGTGTGTCTCTCCTGTTCCTTGTCACGTTCCAGGTAGCCGGGTAGAAGCCCATTGGGACTGTGATGACAGGACTGCCGACGATTGCGGGGATACCAGGGCTGACCTGCGTCGGTAACAGGACCGCGGAGGTGTTTGTCCGCCTGAGTGCGCCGAGGATACCACCTTCGGCGCCGTAGTACAGGCTCGCTTGGTAAGCCTCCCAGAATCGGGGGTCAGTGTTGTCCCAGCCTTGGGTGAGGGCACCGTCCGGGCCATCCCATACAGCAGTGTCGCGATCAGGATAGTCCTCCGCAGGGAAAGCGTGTGTAAACGTTGTGAGCTGGGCAAGATCGGTGATGTTGTGCGGATTGTAGGTCAGCTCGCTGAAGTAGGACTTCAAGTTCGCAAGGAAGTCTGCATTGAGTACCAGAGTACCATTACTGTCAGACTGGTAGGCCTCGAAGCCAGTAAAATTCGCATCAACGATGATGGCACCGGCAGCTTCGATCTCCGAGACAGCTGTGTTGAATGCATCGAGCACGGGAGCGTCGAGGTACGCGCTGTAGATGTCGAGAACGTTGCGCGCAACTCCGATGCGTACGCCTCGCAGAGCATCGACCTTGCATGCAGAGACATAATCGGGGATGGAGCCATTGTTGGGGATCGCGGATGTGTAGTTGTCGCTGGGATCAGGTCCCGCAATGGCTTGCAAGATGTACGCAGCATCTTTTACCGTTCTTGTCATAGGCCCAACAGTATCTTGGTGCTCGGAGATCTGTTGAGGAAGAAATTGTCAGTATGAGACCTCATGCATCGAACTGTGATCGCATTTTAACTCACTGGAATGACCAGATGCCTACTCGTCAAGCCAACAGAAGGCTTGATGCCAACAAGATTGCTCACATCCGCGGGACTGAGGATCGAACCACTGGTCTCGGTTCCAAGCGCACCCAAAGCCAGACCAATGGAACTAGCCACTCCAGAGCCAGATGAACTGCCGCTAGGGTCTTGCTCGGGGTAATAGGCTGCTGTCGCCTGTCCACCATAGGCAGACCAACCATTGGTGCTGTTGTTCGACCGGAAGTTCGCCCACTGGCTGAGGTTGGTCTTTCCCAGGATGATCGCACCGGCTTTCCTCAGCTTCGCCGCGATGGTGCTGTCTCTCTGCTTTGCGCCAAGGAGAGCAAACGATCCGGCGGTGTTGTTCATGGCATCCCCAGTGGCAATGTTGTTCTTGATGAGTATCGGAATCCCGTGCAGAGGACCGAGTATCGTTCCATTCCTGCGAAGCTCATCCGCGTGCGTGGCAATCCCAAGAGCATCTGGGTTGAGTTCCGTAACCACGTGCAAAGTGCTGTTGACTTCAAGGATGCGTAGACTGTATGCTTTAACAAGGTCGACAGATGTAAAGAGATTGCTTTCCAAGCCAGCAGTGAGGTCCTCTAAGGTTGCTTCCAATAGCAAAGGAAAGCTTGTGTGGTTGACGGAGGTAGGGGCATATGGAGCAACGACCAGCGCGAAGGCAAGGGAGATGCTTGATAGTACCGCAGCGAAAGTGAAGAGCTGCATCTTGTTTTTGACTCGCCGACTAGCACGCCACGCAACGGGAATGTCACGAACGGTGATGGGCGCTGGTATACGTTCTTTCCCTAGTAACGAAGTTCGGGCATCTACTTGTATGTCTTGCATTTTGTTGAGCTCCCCTGTCGGCTCGATAAGATCCCGCATTTTGCCCAGCTTCGGCATCAAGGTCCTAGATGTAGGACGATGATCGTCTCCGATGTAGGAAGCTCGAGACGCCCTTCAACCCTGTTCGTAAACCCTGTCATACATGCCGGTATCCATTAGTGCGATCGTATCTTGATCATCAGGATCCAGCACGTGGCATTCTTGATAGTAGGGCTACGGATACAATCGTATCAGAATTCCCGAACGAATGCTGGGATTTAATCGATGGGGCAGCATGTCGTACACATTCGAACTTCGCCACGATCAGAGATCGTGATGATGACGATGATTACGATGAAGACGGAGAAGGTACCTTGCAGCTCAGGTTCGAGTTTGTCCGAGGCACATGAGAAGGAAAATACGTGCTAGACCGTAACAGGAAGCTACCTTCGACACGGGACGGCCTGACGACATGCTTATCTCCGACATGACAACAGCACTTGACTTCACATCAACTCCTCATATCACGACATACAGAACCAGCAGTTGGAACATTTTTATTATTATTGCATTGAATTAATGTTCGGGGAAACCCCAACTTGAGCATATCACACAAGTCACTCCGCGATACCTTCTGGCACCACTTCTCCATCGTAATCCTCCACGTATCCAGCTGGAATAGTACAGCCATACGAAGCAGCATCATTCGAGTCCCACTCAAACAATCCGTAACTTCCGTCCTCGGCGACGTGCACCCTATATCCTCTGATCCGAGGAGCTCTCAAAGCACTCACGCCTTGCTCGGGAACTGTCTTGTCCCAAAACTCAGTCGTGAACAGCTTATCGAACCAGTCGTGCATCACCGGCAATAGCCACCACCACACTTCAATCGATGGCGGCTCTTCCAGGACTTCGATGGGCCAGCCCAAATGCTGGTACCTGCGCGTGGTGCTCGCAGCAGGCCAGTCTTTGATCATGAGACTCTCATCGTCGTCGAGGCTGGACCACTTGAGGTTGCTCGGGCAAATTACTCCGCCAAAGACGTAGTTCTCCCACTCGTAGCCCGTCTCGACGGCTTTGTTTGATCCGAAGGGGATGTTCTTGAAGTTGCCTAGCCGTGCGTATGCCATCGCGTGCATAAGTTCGTGCAGTAAGATCTTAGCCGTCATGAAGGTCCGCCATTTAGTGCCGAAATCGCCTGTGTAAAAAGGGTAGCACTGTTCCGCATCGGTATGGACTTCGATCTCGTCTCGACTGAACAGTATAGTAGATCCATGCCACAGGTGAGTGTTGTCCCAGCAGGTCTTGCGCTCTGCGCCGCACTCGCCGCAATGGAGGGTGAGATCTTCGGTCTTGCTGTGGGTCTTGGAGCTGGCGATAAAGACCACCATGTCTGCAAACGTCGTCAGTGCAAGTTTGTACATCGCCATGTCCCGAGTTGATAGCTTGGGGCCTTTCTCCTGGAAAGCCCACTCGTCAAGCTCCTCATTATCTGGATGCGGCACATGCTTATACGGTGCAACAAGGATCGCATGCGGGAAACCAGCAAGTTCCGGCGTCGTCAAAAACAGACTCGCGAACTGTAGCGAAGGTCTCAGAGCATCGTACTCGAAGTCCGAGATGTTCTTGAAATTCTGCCTGCGAAAGATAGCGTGGATCTCGTTGCGGAGGTCGCCAACTCTCGTTTGTGGAGCCATAGCCGGTATGCTCACAGTGTTTCGTGTAGGGCGGTAACGTCCTGGACACGAGCGGCGAAACAATCTCTTTATCAGAAGAACAGCTTCGGATGTCCTCCGATCCATTGTTTAAGCGGCGTCATTGTCCTCTCTGTGTAATGGTAGAGAGGACAATGTCGATCCATGCGTGAGATTCTTTGAACTCTGTTAGGGTCTTCGAGCCAAACAAAGAAACTCGAACGTGCGAAGGTTCGACTCATTGACTGGCAAGGTCCTCGACACACTTACGGCCAAATCAATTGGTGTGTATAGTATTACGGTCCGCCAATCAGAAGTCAAGCTTGGTCGGTTGACCGCGAACTCTACTCGGAGGACTTGACCGAACCAAGTTACAGCAAAATCAGCATTACTCAGCGATGAGCATCAATACAAAATTATCAAGTCTTTGCGAAAGTGCATCATCCATCATCCATCGTCTAGACATACCGATCTCCCAACCCTCATCACTGCCCATCACCCGCCTTCTTCAAAGCAGCATACTCCCAGTCCTCCTTAATCAAATCCGCCGCCTTCTCCGCCACAGCATACACCGACGAAAGGCAATTGCCCGAAACATGGTTCGGGAACACACTCGCATCCGCAACGCGCAAGTTCCTCACTCCCTTCACGCGCAGCTTCGCGTCCACAGCATCCCCAATCGCGCAAGAACCAACCGGGTGGTATTCGCTGAAAATCGAGTCGCGGACGTGCGCTTGCGCCTGTGCCGTGTCGTTAAAGTCACTGTCTGCCTCTGCGGGATAAGTGCGCTTTGCGATCTTGCCTTCCATGGCTTTGGAGTTGGTGATTTTTTCTAAGAGGCGCAAGCCAATGGCGATGACGGCGGTGTCGGCCGGGTGCTTTAGCATGGCTGGGTCGAGAGCCGGGTGATCGTTGACATCGGCGGTCTTGATGTGGACCGAGCCACGGCTGAGCGGGTATTGCAAGCATAGGGCTGCGGTGATTGACATTGGCTTGCCTGGCTCGAGGGGCGGGAAGAGTTTCGATTGGTCCGCGTAGCCTTCGACTCCGAGGTTGTGAGCGATGAATACGAGCTGGAGGTTGGCAGACTTGTCGTCTTTCAGGTGTGCGATTGTGCGCTCGTACTGCTTCTTCTGGAAGGGCGTGGCGTCGGAGAGGCTGTCTTCGACTGACTTGAGGATACTGGCTTGCTCTTCCTTGGAGGCAAAGAGCTATAACATGTTAGTGAGAATTACTGGAAACTTTGAGATATGTCAGGCTTGCACATACCTTGTAAGGGAAGAAGCCTTGTGTACTCGATATCGCGGTCAGAGGGCCAGCTTGTTTTTCCATGAGCTGTTGCATGGCGCCTTGCATGACATCGGCGTCATAGATCACTTCGAGCGTCGGGTTGCCGGGCGTCAATTCCCAAGTCACAAGCGAGAGCGAATGATCTTGAAGGTTGTTGCCAACAGCTTTGTTCTCAATCTTGCACTCGACGCCGGCAGCTTTGAGCACCTCAGGGTCACCAATACCGGACAGCTCCAGAATTTGCGGCGTTTGGATAGCACCGCAAGATACCACGACTTCACGCTTCACATCGACAGTGTGGGCTTCGGACTGGTGTGTGAAGTTGACGCCGACAGCCTTGTCACCTTCCAACTTTACCGAAGTCACGGAAGCTTCGCACAGAACATGCAGATTTGGTCTGTGTGCATTCGGGGCAAACCAGCCTCTAGCAGCATAGCTTCGCTTTCCCTTGTTGGGACCTGCACGAGCGACCGTGCCGAGCGTGTTGAAAATACCGATGTGGTCGCCAGACCAGCTGAAATGTGCATTAGCAGAGATTCAGACAGCACTGCACATCATATTATACTTACGGATCAATCGGCTTCTTGTCAATGCCTGTCACCTCGTCAAAGGCCTTCTGGAAGTCGTCTTCAATTGGTAAAAAGAAATCGTTGAAAGAGGTGTGCACCGGTCCTGAGGTACCATGGTTCTTGTCAACGTACGGGATAGCCGATCGGTGTACGACAGCTTCGTCAACAGGATCCAAAGTCTGGTGCTTTCGCATGTATTGATTCATCGTTCCGCTACCCCAGGAAGGGTCATCCGCCAGGATCGCCCAGTCGTCGTAGTCTTGTGTCGAGCCACGGACGTACATCATGTAGTTGATGCCACTGCTGCCTCCAAGCAACTTCCCACGGGGAATGTGGTATACCTTGCCATTGGGTTGTGGCACAGTCATGAACTTCCAGTCGTACTCCTCGTTGCCCAGAAGCTGTGTGAAGACACCCGGAGTGTCGACCAAGAAGTCGTCCAGCTTGTTCTTGCCGGCCTCGAGTACTCCCACGGTCACATCTGGGTTCTCGGTCAAGCGAGCGGCAACTGCGAGGCCAGCTGTGCCTCCGCCAACGATGACGAAGTCGTATTCATGTTTGAGGAAGTCGTCTGCAGTCAGTGCCAAAGCAGGGAGTACATTCGCACTGGCGTCGCCATTGACGCCGTTAGGAGACATTGTGTTCGAAGTGAGAAGGCGGTAATAGAGTCGAATGGTGATGAGCCGAGATCAACACCAAGCGAGAGCTCCCTGCTCAATTTATATGGTTTTCGGTCTCACCATCTAACTGTACCTCCTACTGTGCGGCGTGCGCGGCTACGGTCACCCCACATCGCGGGGTCGCATAACAAGAATCAAATACACTGGGTAGCATACAGTAGTAGGGTTTCGCGAAACGTACAGGGTCCGGTCAAGGATCATAATCCTTCCGGCGATCTTCCGCTCCTTTCGGCTTAATTGAACGTTATAGACTCGCCGAAGAGAAGGTAGGCTTCACTGAAGCATGCAGAGTAGCGATGTTCATCGTATTTGAGCACCGAAGAACAGAGTGACCACGTGCTTCGTGCAGTACCTGTCCGTCGTGTGAGGTGGAATAAACTCCCACAGCCCCCGGCTCGTCTCGAAGAAGCCCCAGCCGCATTCGTGGAGAAACCGTAGGTGGGGTGATATTCGTGTCTGGCGTATTAATGTACATTGGCAAAGACGCGTCCAGGTCGACCCACGAGAGTCTGCGGCACCGAGTGTGAGAAAGTATGCCGCCTAGAAGCGAGGAGCCCCGCCTTTGAAGAGTAGTATGCAGCGCCATGGAGCCTTTCGTGAGCGAGGTCAGCAGCCCCGTCTTCACGCTACTCGAAGGCCTGCATCAATTGCTCGGCTGTCCTATCGCGGCGTCTTTACTACTTCCATCGTGCTGAGGACGGCAGGCGGGTCTTGTTCGGGTCTGATAGTGCGCTGAGGATGTTTCGTAGTTGGGAGGCAGGATGCGCGAAGGAGAGTAGCGTGTTGGTCTGGACGGGCGAGAGCCTTGGCTGGAGCGAGGTCGCAAAGCACAAGTTTGAATATGCCGTTCGCATACATCGACGTATGCGAACTTGTAATCTCCAGTTAGTGTTAGTAGGGTTAGCTCCACTGGATCTTCCTCGAAGGAAAACCTAACCACTACCACTTTTAGAGCTCTGGAAACCAATCTGGAGACTCTCGTAGTCCTTGGAAATGTATCGGGTCTCTCTTTGTTGAAGTAAAACGATGTTCTTCCGAAACCACACGACAAGTCCGTATCTCATGCTACGAAGCCGGCAGGCTGACCACTCTCAGCAAAAGTGCCTACTTGACACCAGCACCATACAGATGCAGACACTCACAAGGAAATCAACGAAGACCCATTGAATTGACAAAATATGAGAGCCATCATATCGCTGACGCCTAATCAACAGCCTCTGATCCGCCAGAAGACATCACCGCTCCAATCCACGTGCAAGCTGACATTCAGCCAGCCACAGCCCAACAAAAGACCATCCTAATGGAAGTATGCTTGCAACAGCACAACGCCCGTCAGCAACGATCGGTGGCCTGGATAGAGTAGCATATTTTCATTCCAACACAGTCAGCTTTGGCACAGTAACAAAGTATAAACCCGCATGCAGGCATCTTGCAGCGAGCCCAGCAATCCAACACACAAGCATTAGAATCGGCAGAACAGAACGGCAAATCGTGAGCATAATGTCTCATTGGAAGTCAATCAATATGACAAGAAGAAGCCATAGCTACCAAGCCCACTCTACTCTCTCGCCCAACTCGAATCACGTCGTAACATAAACCCCAGCCACCGCACCATTCTGCAGCACTTCAAACATGACGCCCGGGAACTGGAAAAGCCTGACATTCCCCAACCAGGCTTCACTCCCCCTCACACTACCGTCGTCAGCCTCATCTCTGTCTTGATCTGGCAAGAAGAATCCGCTGTCCATTGGATCGTCCCAGCAGCGGTTAATCACCCTGCCCATAGCTGTCTGCGCGTCCTTTGCTGCTTCACTGTAAGTCTGAAGTAGTGTTGGCTTGAGCTCATGTTCGAAATTGCACTCAGAGTGCAAGATGAAGTCGTCGGATGTAGAAGGCAGTTCGAGAGTCCAGCGCAGACGACGATGGCGGTTGAAAGCTGCGCTGCCGGGGACGTTGCCTTGGATTACCACGCGCTTGACCACGAGATCCGGGTTTGCGCCGAGGTGAGCGTTGTTGCCCCGGCTGCCTTCTGGCTCGCTAGGTGGGCCGACTAGAATGTCCATACCGTGGCCGAAGTAGCACCAATATGCAGCGCGGTTCGCACGCTCAGCAGGATCTTCATCTGCATCTTCGGAATCAAAGTCGGTCTCGAAGCTGTCGGTGTTTGTGGAGGAGTAACTTGAAGGCTGTGAGCCTGAATGTAGACGATTTCCTGATCTTGGTCGCGTGGCACTTCCAGTGCGCTTGTGATTAGGCTGTACGGGTGTGCTTTCTTTGACGGTAGGCTTGAAAGTGGCATCCGGCGCTCCTAGCTCCGTGATGAGGTCTTGTGGCGTGGTTTCATTCAGGTAAATTGTGAACGGAGCTGCAGGTTGGCGGCGTTCGAAGATGATTCGCTTGCCGGGCTCGATGATGGCAGACTCAATCTCAGCTGGCAGGCTGTCGCGTGGTCGGGACGCCAGAGCAGTCGATCTAGGTCCAGTAGGTTCTCTTACGAAGAGGTCCCTTCTTGAGTCCGACCACGTCTTGCCTTCGAAGATAGCCATCTGAGCGGCAGGTCCGGCAGCTTGCGATCCCAGAAGAGAGACGTGATCCTTCTCTGGCGACCATGCGGAATGTTGCAGAGGGAAGTTGAAAGCAACACCCGGCCAGCTCAGCACGTATGTCCCTTCGCTCTTTCCAGGAGCAGGTGGCATATATTCTCCCGGGTATGAAGCGCCAAACATCTGGTACACTCTCTTGAAAGCTGGGCCGACTGCGGTCAAGCTGATCTCTTGCGACCGTACGAGCTCCATTGCTTTGTAGACCAAGATACTCTTTGTCAAATCGGTGACTTCAATCAGTCGCAGACGCTGGTCAGCGCCATCGAAGCGAAGACGCAGGCCATTATCTGGCAGGGTGACTACGACGGGTGCTGTGAGCGGCTCAGATTGGGAGAAGTTGATGTCGATGGTGGTGAAGAGGTCTTTGTCTGCCGAGATAGTGGAGAGGATGTCTTGCAGGGCGGCACCCAGGGCTACGTCGAGGTTAGTGGTGAGAGAGTTGGTGGATTGAGGGATGCGCGTACTCATGAAGCCTAGGGCATGGCCGGGCTGAATGGACCATGAGTCTGCAGCCATGTTGGGAGGAAGTTAGGTTGCTACTTGTGTGTGGTAAAGATATCGTAGGGAGTGCAGAGGCAGTAGGCAGTGTTGGATCAGGTCACGGGGGACGTAGTGGGAGGATGTCTTCCTCCACCCTCATGGTGGAATCGATCATGTGCACATTGTCTGGGACGTGATGAAAGGGCGAGTGTTTGCTGGTGGGGCTGTGTTTGAGTTTGGAGGCAGTGTGGGTATAGTAAAGAATATGAGTGATGGCTGGTGCTGTATACGCTTGACAGGATGTATGTACCTTATCAGGATGGAGCGGAAGGTAATAAGGGATCTTGTTATCATGCCATCATATCACCGCCTGATGAAGCTCCCACCAAGCACCTCGACGTTCCCCACCAAGGCAGGGCAGCCCACTCTCTCGCTTGCTCGGCTTCGGCTTCGGCTTCGGCTTCGGGCAGCTTGCCGGGCCGTTGCGTTGCCTGGCTCGAGCTTTCCCGTGTTTACCTTACTGTTTACTCCTTGCTAGCGCGGAATTGCCGTGGTCTCTTTGCATGAAGCAGAGTGCATATCGCGTAGCCACACATCCCGGGCACTGCGACACTCCTAGCAATTGCACTTCGACAAACACCACCTAGCATGAGCGCTCCAAACCAGCGCGTGCTCGCGGGGACGACCACTAAAAGAGTTCCTACAGCGAGACCTACTGGACGACCAGCCGCCTCCAGAGCGCAAACTGCTACTCCCACATTTGGCGCCAGAGCTTCCTCAAGAGCTTCTTCTAGAGAGAGAACGCCAAAGCGTGTCGCGCATTCCGACGTCGATCTTGCCAGCCGTGGAGGCGAGGAAACAAACATCAATGTCGTCGTCAGATGCAGAGGACGCAACGACCGCGAAGTCCGCGAGAACAGTGGTGTAGTGGTATCGACAAATGGCGTGAAGGGTACACAGGTTGAGCTGTCCATGGGACCAAGTGCTCTAAGCAACAAGACCTACCAGTTCGACAAGGTCTTCTCTCCTGCCGCGGATCAAAATATGGTCTTCGAAGAGGTCGTGGCGCCGATTCTGGACGAGGTAAGGCAGATCCTGCTTGGTCTTGCTTCAATAGATTACTGACATGAGCAAAGGTCCTCGATGGCTTCAACTGCACAATCTTCGCATACGGACAAACTGGCACCGGCAAAACATACACCATGACCGGCGACATCACAGACGTCCAACCCACACCCGACGCCGCAGGTATCGTTCCTCGCGTGCTACACACACTCTTCGCCAAGATTGGAGGCGACGAAGAGGAGAAGAGCGAACACAGTGTCAAATGCTCATTCATTGAATTGTACAACGAAGAACTTCGCGATCTGCTTTCCGCCGACGATGCGACTAAATTGAAAATTTACGACGAGGCCAACAAGAGCGGACGAGCATCGACGATGGTGCAGGGTATGGAAGAGACGCATATTAAGAGCGCGTCCAACGGTATCAAGCTCCTTCGCGATGGTAGCTACAAGAGACAAGTTGCGGCAACAAAGTGTAACGATCTCTCTTCTCGATCACACACCGTTTTCACAATTACGGTCTACATGAAGCGAACTTCGGATACCGGCGAGGACTACGTTTCAGCTGGAAAGTTGAACCTTGTGGATTTGGCTGGTTCAGAGAACATTCAGAGGTCCGGAGCGGAGAACAAGCGTGCGGCGGAAGCTGGTTTGATCAACAAGTCTCTGCTGACTCTTGGACGTGTCATCAACGCGTTGGTGGAAAAGAGCAGCCATATTCCATACAGAGAGTCCAAGCTTACTCGACTACTACAAGACTCGCTTGGTGGTAGGACTAAAACATGCATTATTGCGACACTCTCGCCTGCAAAGAGCAATCTGGAGGAGACCATTTCGACACTCGATTATGCATTCCGCGCGAAGAACATCAGGAACAAGCCGCAAGTCAACCAGACCGTATCGAAAAAGACACTGTTCCGGGAGTTCACATCTGAGATTGAAAAGCTCAAGTCTGAGCTCATCGCAACTCGCCAACGGAATGGCGTGTACCTTACCGCGGAAAGATTTGAGGAGATCACGACCGAGTCTGAAAGTCGAAAGATCCTGTCTGAGGAGCAGCGCGACAAGATTGAGACCATGGAGACGAACTTGCGCAACAAGGTTCAAGAACTTTTCGCACTCACAACGAACTTCCAGAGCGCCAAGAAAAGTCACGAGCAAACGAGGATGATGCTGGAAGGAACAAAGAGCATTTTGGAAAAGACGGAGATAGTATTGGAACACACCAAAACCTCTTTGGCAGAAGAGACCTACATTCGCGAAGCTCACGAGGCGACTGAGGGAAAACTTGCTGGAATTGGACAGGATCTCTTGAGAACGATTGGAATCACTACGGGTCACATCGATGGTCTCCACTCGAAACTGAGAAGACGGTCGGACCTTCACTCAACGAACAGGTCGAAGTGGGCCGAGTCTCGTACCATGGTCTCAGGCACAACTCTTTCTGTGGAGCAACGCATCGAGGCTCTGCGAACCCAGCAAGAGGATCTTCTTTCTGGACTTTCTGGACGCATGCAGTCTTTCGTTTCGGATGAGCTCGAGGAGCTGCGATCTTCCAAGGCATTCCTGCAAGAGAAGGCGGATGCATTTGAGCGCTCGGAGGCTGAAGTCAACGCGCAAACCGCTGGCTCCAAGGAGGACTTGAACAAGGTACTCGAGGAGATTCAGACTCTGCGTGAGGACGTGAAGGAGAAGGTTGGATCCGGATTGAACGACCTGTCAGCGGCTGCCGGCAGAATTAGCGCTGGCATCAGCACAGAGCTGGACGCTTTCCACAGCCAATTGCAGGATTCATACGTCACTCTGGGACGTGAATTCAAGACTATCTTCGAGGATCTGATCAAGCGGATGAACGAACAGCAGTCAGAGGCCCAACGCTTGAGAGCCCAAATCGCATCGGCCAATACGCAGTTCGTCGAAGCCAACCAGGAGTCACAAAATCAGCTCCAACAGGCTGTCGAGGCTGAGCGCCAGACTGCAGCCACAGAACGAGCAACTCTTCTCGCGAGCATCACAAGCTTGATCAACGAGTCTGCAGCAACACAAGAAGCTCGCATAGTTGATCATCTGGAGACTGCAAACAAGCGCGTGAAGACTTCGGAAGAAGAATACGTGGCTGCACAGCAAGTTTACGGAGAAGGCATGGATGCTTGGAACGGAAGCTCTCAAGCACTCATCGAACAGTCCGTCCAATCACGAGAGAGCATCAAGGCCAGACTCAAGGGTGACTGGGCATCGGCCAACGAACACACTGGCAAGATCACGGAGACGACTAATGCTGTGCATGGCGAGACTGTGCGTATCGTTGATGATCAGATGGCACAGATGGACAACCAGCTTGTGGCACTTGACGAGATCGTTGCTCGCGTGAAGGCTCAGAACGAGGAGCACCACAAAGCCCACACTTCCAGTCTGGCTCAGCTTGCTGGCAACGTCCAGGAAAGTTACCAGAGCATCGGCAAGCACTTCGAGACGTCGTACGACCGCACCAAAGCTCTCGACGTCGACATGCAAGAGCACACCGCAACTATCCAAGCAACCCTACCCACCCTCGAAGCAGACGGCGACATCCGCGAGCCCCTCCGCCTCATGCGCGAAGAGCTCACCGCCGCCCAGATCGCCGAGTACCAAGCCACCGGCGAGACTCCCGCAAAGACACACTACGCATACCCCAATCAGCTCCCACGCACCGAAGACCGCGACAATCTCCTCGACCGCTTCCGCGGCGGCACCGGGGCTGTCAAACGTCCGGCCTCGCCTGTCAAGTCGCCCAACAAGCGCTCTCCTAGGAAGATGATGCGCACCAGCCCGACCAAAGCGACCGCCGCAAACAGCAGCCCGACAAAACCGCGCGTTTTCGCAGACACGCCTCCCGTGCTAAAATTCACACAGCAGCAACAACCTGCTTCGGCACCAGCGACACGTCCCCAGAGCTCTCACTCCAACTCCGGGACCCTGCGCGAAGTCGACATCAACGTGGCCAACGCCGGTGTGGCTGCTAGCAACATCACCATAGACTCAGACCAGGACGACGGCCTCGACAGCAAGCCGGTCGTGAGCGAGATCCCGCCTCTCAAGAGGCAGCTCACACACCCGATTCCATCGCAGGTCTTCGGCGGAGAGAGCAAGTTGCCGACGAAGAGGAGGACGGTCGCTGGGCTGCCGATTGAGGGGCGGGAGAATATTCCTGCGCCTACGACGAGGAGGTTGAGGCCGAGGAGTGGGGATTGAGTTTCTGTTCTTCTTTTCTACTAATTGTTTCTGATTGTTAGATGGCACCCTGGACGGGAATGGGTTTCATTTGTTCTTTTGGTGGGCTTGACGGGATATTGGGTGGGATTGATAGGAGGGCATAGACCATCGTTTGGTCTCTTCGGAGAGTTGGTTTTCTAGTAATTATGCACACTCGCATGTGTAATTCTACCCTGTCTATCCAGTTCGGTCCATTTACAAAGTCTCTTCGTATGTTATGACATGTAGTAGACGTGAGCCTCCGAGGCGCAAGCAAGCAATGAAGGCGGAGTGCATGCAGCTGCAGCCTGGAACCCCCGATGGCTCATCATGGCTACAAACAAGCGGGTTGCGAACCACGGTTGAGATGAATGCACTCATACTAATAAACCTGTTATATACTCCACCACCAGAGTCGTATGGTCGAGAAAACCAAAAGCTATGGCAGAATTCACATCTTGTTCATTTTCTCGACCAAAAGATTTTTTCGATAGTCATTCATTGTTCAGGAATCAAGAAAAACAGGAGACTCCCTTCCGTCTATCCATCCGCCTGGCGACTCCATCGCGCCCAGAACGAAACTATGTGCACGGTCCAATTGGCTCTAGCCCTCAATTCAGCAGGATGGGAATACGACAACGCCCTCAAAGAGTTCAAATACATACACCCGGGGCCAGGTTTCGGCGGCACAGAGCGCGCGAGATGTCAAATCAGACTTGCCTGCCAGGCACTGCGCTTGTCCCGCTGGGGAGTGGCCACCGGAGTCCACGGACCTCTTGCGAGTGGCAATGGACTGATAGAGTTGCGCGGTTGGGGTGATGTGGAGGATCTGGAGGAGGCGCAAGAGGGGCTCGAGAGTATTATCGAGGTGTTTGAGGAGTATCGCGCGAAGGGAACGGTGCGTGAAGAGCAGCAGCAGGAAGGGTTAAGAAGATCCGTGAGCGCCGAGCCTGATGAGAGATCTTTGCTTGATAGGATGCACAGCTTGACAGGAGCGCGCCATGGGCCTGGGTCGCCTGGTCGCGAGCGTGGCGAGTGGGTGTTGATTGAGCGGGAGGATTTTGATGGGCTTTTGTTGGCTGTCCGAAAACTTGTCACTGATCTCATCGAGCCGTGGGAGCGATGGTATAGGGGACGAATGCAGGAACTCTGCCAGGAAGAAGCTGAGGTTTTGGTGCGAGAGAACGCGGTGTCGCTACTCGTTGAGATTGCTTCTGAGGAAGACCCAGATTTGGCAAGAGCCCTTGATGGAGTCGGGAAAAAAGCAGTAAGTCTTATGCCACAGCATCTTCTGTTTCCTTAAAGAAGCATGTCGGCTAACGTTGATAGGAATTGTCCGGCTCGAATAAATACTTGGACGATTGATATGTGTTAGTTGGAGCACGACTGGTGCGAGTCATCATGACAAGAAGCAAGTCTACATGCCTATTCAGCAGTCATTGAGCGTGACTATCTGGGTCACGCTCCAGACCGTTCGTTCGCCATCGTTTGCCTGCTCCTGTGCTTCCTCCACAGATGTCAAAACGATACGAAGACGAATCATTACCGTAGCCGTGCTTGTCCGGTTGGATACGTCTGTCTGTTGGTAGTCTCGCATGATGCATTTGGATCAGGGCCATGGAATCGATGTTTCGGCTATCATAGCACCGACAGCGGATGCCCTGTCTTCATAATACTGTAAGCTCATCATTCCCGTGTCCGGCTATGACGGTTGACATGCTCCTCGATAGCACGATAAATCGTACGATGTGCTATTCGACGGGTGTACACTGCAGTGCCTTCAGCGAGTCCGGTGTAGTACAAAAACGAGCTACGGGAAGGATATCAATCACAAGATCTCCCGTCTCCGTCCGTCTCGTCCAAGTTCAAGTTCAAGTCCAAGGGAAGTGGAGTCTTTGGTGGCGGGCAGAGTGGAACGATTCATACAAGCGTCCCCGCACAAGCGCAAGCCAATCTCCGGCTCCGAATTCTGCTGTTGCTGTCTTCACCTCTCCCTGAGTTTCACAGCCCACTTTCTTGCTGCTTCTCCCACTCACACAAACCCAAATATCTGCCACCTCTACCTTTTGCCATTGGTCGCTCCATATACGCATACATATACAGGAGAGCGTCTGGCCTTCGCAGCTGAGTCTGTCTGCTTCTTTTTCTCTCAACACCAGGACGGTCCTCGACCGCGCCAACACCCTCCTCTCCTCACCTCACACACACCCGCCAACATGCCTTCAATCTCCTCTGTTGCATACTACCTCACACACCCCAGCCAGCTGCGCGCTATCGTGCAATGGAAGGTCTGGCACGAGGCTGTCCATGAGCGCGACGAGTCCAAGGAGTCTGAAAACGTCAAAGAATGCTTCCGTCTCCTCACACTCACATCGCGCTCATTCGCCGCTGTCATTCAGGAGCTACACCCCGAGTTGCTGATCCCTGTTGCTTTGTTCTACCTGATTCTCAGAGGACTGGACACCATCGAGGATGACATGACCATTCCCCTATCAAAGAAGGAGCCTTTGCTGCGCTCGTTTGACCAGATCATTGACGATCCCACGTGGAATTTCACCGAGAACGGACCCAATGAGAAGGATCGCGAGCTGTTGGTCAAGTTTGATGTCGTCGGCAGGGAATTCAGCACCGTCAAGGATGCTTACAAGGACATCATCAGGGACATTACCAAGAGGATGGGCAACGGCATGGCTGACTACGCCAAGAATGCTGAGCACCTTGAGAAAGGCGTGAACACGATCAAGGACTACGAGCTGTACTGTCACTACGTCGCAGGTCTTGTCGGTGAAGGTCTCACACGACTATTCGTTGAGGCTGGCCTGGCGAACCCAGTGCTGCTGAAGAGGCCCGAACTCATGGAGAGCATGGGTCAGTTCCTGCAACAGACCAACATCATTCGCGACATCAGAGAGGACCACGACGACAAGCGCTACTTCTGGCCTCGCGAGGTCTGGAGCAAGTATGTCAACACCCTCCCCGAGATCTTCCTGCCAGAGAACAAGGAGAAGGCTCTTCAATGTCAGAGCGAGATGGTCCTCCTCGCACTTCAGCGTGCTGAGGACTGCCTGTTCTACATGGCTGGTGTGAAGGAGCAGTCTGTCTTCAACTTCGTTGCCATTCCCCAAAGCATGGCCATCGCTACCCTCGAACTTTGCTTCCAGAACTACTCCATGTTCGAGCGCAACATCAAGATCACCAAGGGTGACGCCTGTTCGCTCATGTGGCAGAGCACCCAAAACTTGCAGCTTGTCTGCGAGGTCTTCCGCAAGTACGCCCGCAAGATTCACGCCAAGAGCAAGCCCACAGACCCTTCGTTCATGGACATCAGCATTGCTTGTGGCAAGATTGAGCGCTTCATCGAGACCATCTTCCCGACCCAGACGGCGAGGACATTGGCTGGCGAGAACCCTCCTGCTGCTGTTGCTGCCCAGGCTGCTGCTCCTACGCCTCTCACACCAGAGGAGCAAGAAGCCAAGAGGAAGGAAGACTCCGCCAACAAGATGGACATGCTCATCGTCTTCGGCGCTGTTGGTGCCTCGCTGCTTCTGGTCTCTTTCGTTATGGTGAGTAAACATTATCTTCACATCTCTTGAACATCGCTAACATCCTCACAGCTTGGCGTGGCCTGGTACTTCGGTGCACGCTTCGATCTCGCCTTCAAGTCCCTGCTATCAGGCAACTTCAACCCCAGCAAAGAAGTCCTGGCCCAAGACACCGCAAGTCGTGCTGTCGCGGCAGCCACCAGTGCCATCACGAGTGCCCGAGATGAGCTGTAATCCCAGTTGGGACACGGCCACTCTCTGGTATGTTACGAATGTACAGCGTTGTAATGCTTCTTCATCTTCTCGCCCTGCCATAATCCCGGCAAGGCAAACCCTTTCTCCAACCATGGTCGTCGTTGTCACCAACGACGATCGCGCCACTGACACTCTTCCACGCCTCACTTTTCCCACGTTCCAGATCCAGCTATCGCGTGCACTTTGCCTTGCCACCAAACAAGGCAAAGTCCGCACACGCCTTTCTTTCTCAGCCTCACCCCACATGTCAACCCAAGAGCCTCGATCCGCTCTCGCCCATCGCGAGCTGTGGGATTCAGAGAGCCTTTTTAGCACTCATGTCAAATTGCAACTACTGCCACAATTCATTCTAATGGCTTCTTGTTGTGCCGAAGAGATGCTTATAGCAACATCGCCTCCTTTTTTGGACACTGTTCATCTCGCCACTCGCGCCTCTGCCAGACTTCTTCGGGAGTTTTCTGGGGAAGGCGGATTGGATGGGAGGCGGACATCATCGTGATTGTAATGTCAGTTTTGTGATTTGTTGTGTTGTATGATGTCGTGATCGACGTTGTTCGTTATGGCCACGCCGTCTCTGCGACACGACCCCGCAGCATTCGTGTTGTGGCTATTAAAGTGCCGGCGCGCCTCAAATGTTGGTCGCCTTCCTTGCCGCCAGACACGCCTCAATAATCAATCAATCAATCAACCGAAAGTACGGGCGATTTGTTTGCGGCGGCCTCTCTGTAAATGCAGATGCACATGCATCTGCAATCCACTCCCGTCCGTCCGTCCGTCGTGCACCGCCCCGAACACAACACCGTACATGTACAGCGGCAGTCATGAATATTCGCCCTGGACGCCTTCGCCATGCATGCGATGCGACGCGGCCACACCACCAGCCCATCAGGTGACGCCTCGCAAACGCGGAGAGCACATGCAAGTCTGCAGGTAGTCTGCCTCTGTGAAGCAGGAAAAGCGGCTCTGTCCTGTCACTTCCGATTCGTCGCCTTCGGCTTGTGGGTTGCACAGCCCTGGTTCTCGTTGCTTGTGTGTTGTCTGGAAAATGATTGGATGGAATGTGATGTCTAGTCTTGATCCCGACCTCTCCAATCACTGCTTTGTAGGGCGCTCGGGGCGCTAGAGAGTGTGATGTGACGAGCAGAGGTGAATCTGCCTCTGCGTGTGCTTGTGCAGATCAGCCTATCTGTGTGTTATCTCTAGGCAGCCTCTTTTCTCTGCTTTGCTGTGTTCCTCACAGGAGCCTCGAGTACGGAGGTAGAGGGGCACTATAGGGCGGCGGCAAGGCGATCGTTACTATAGGCTCTCGTTTCAACCTTCTGCAGTGCGGGTAGTGCTGTACCTTACTTCTACCCCGTGGCAGCGCGTGCGGCACGTGGTGATGGAGCGCTACTCGTATGTAGCTGGCTGGTAGTTGTGGAGCGCCCTGTTTTGTTCGCTTGCTGTGGGTGGTGCATTGGAGAGGAGTGATGGGTGGGTGGGTGGTCGGAAGCTGTGTTGGTGCGACGGCATTGGTAATACAAATAGCCGGTGGGGGGACGGTGTTTGATGTTGCTCTTTTTTGTGATCAAGTAGTCAAATCAAGACTGGCTGTTACAACGCGATCGACTCTCTATCTGCTGCTCGACACGTTCCGACAACCAGTGTCGCCTTTCAGACCGAAGCTTTAGAGCTCTTGATTCCGCCTGGAATTACCATTGTCTAGACATCGTAGCTGTCGCAATAGCCTCAAGTCGCAACATTCCACAAATCACAAACTACAATCAACCATGGCCATGGTCCCCTACAAAGACTACACCCCATCCCACATCTCCCGCCCCTCAACGCACTCCTCCCGCCACAGCCACCACAGCTCCTCCTCCCATCGATCTCTACCATCAGCACCGAGTCGCCACAGCAGCAGCCGCCCTAGCTCCTCCAGTAGCGCCAGCAGCACCGGCAGCTCGTACACCAAAATTTCCACACAGACCTTCGGAATTAGCTCGCGCCCTGGCTATGCCCCTGGGCAAGCGCCGCATGATTACTTCTACAACGAAGATGTGCGCGAAGAGTGGGACAATGCGCCTATGGGCTCTGATGGCAGGCGGGTGAGGCAGACGCGGATTCGAAGGCGAGGAAGCGAGTGGTCTGGTCAAGACATGTATATGTCGCCAGCGTCAAGTATTGGTGATGAGGAATCTCGTCGAGGTTCTGGATATCGAGGCTTTGTTGAGGCTGAAGAGGATGGCTCGGACAACGAGACTGTGTTGCCAGCGGACTCGATTTCGCAGGTCTCGTTCCAGCCTTCCGGATATACCTCAAGGAGATCGGGAGTAAGTGGAATGGGGTCTGCGAGAGATCATTATCCTCGATCCGGGTATTCGCAAAGACCCAGTATGATAGATGCAAGGCAAGGAGGAATGTCTGCGCGTTCGGGTGGCAGTAGGGCTGGAAGTGACATGATTTCGGTGGCGAATGGACGGTTGGTGAGAGTCGAAGTGCCGGATTTCTGATGATGGGTGGAGGAGAGAGGTTCTTCGTTCCTGCCGGGAGAGCACCCCGATGGCGATATCTGTAGCTTGCTGGATGCTGTGTATGGTGAACTGACTGTAGACCATGATATAATGCTGAACGAAGTCGTCAACTTCAGTAGCTTCTAATGTGTTGTTGCGGTGGCGGTGGAGGAAGAGAAGCATGTCTCCTCTCAGTAAATGCTGCTAGGCATGATTAGAAGCAGATGGAGAGTATCAGCAAGCATGGACGGCGACGCTGTAGTTCGTGTCCAGACGCAAGACACTCAAGTGGCAGCAGTAGCGGGAGTGCGAGGTGTTCCAGCGGCAGCGGGAGTCCTAGGTGGATGATCGGCCATTTTCTCACGGAAAGCTACAAAGTTGTCAACAAGCTATCCATCACAATACCAACAAGATGAACATACGCTGACGACACATGGGACATTTGCCCTGACTCGCATCGGACGAGATCCAGTCGCTGATGCAGTGCTATAGTAGACATGATCAGCTGGCTTTTTCTCACCTCGGTTGCTTGTGATCGTACGTACCATGTGAAAGCAGTGCCTGCACTCGCCGACGATGATGGGGCAGTCATCGCCAGGGAACTTGCATTTGCTACAGGTGCCTTCGAAGTTTACGCGGCAGATACCGCATGTATCGTCGGACTCTTCGGGCAGATCCCATTTCCAGGTGGCCACGGCGCGGAAGGAGTTGATGGTGACTTTCATGGTGGTGGAGTGGCGAATTTCTGAGATGTGTTTTTTGGATTCCTTCTTTGGGTTATACGTGAGTGTTGGCGTGAGTAGGTTATTGTCTTGTATCGCTAACGCTTTCCATCTCCAACAACTTGCCATGTTCATACTGTTTATACTGTGCCCTAACGGAGACGGCCCTCCCGCGGACGGCGCGCAGCAGCAAAAGCGGGGTTGTGTCGCAAGCGTGGGAGCGATTGACGTGCGAGAGCTCCAACAAAGCCACCAAGCTCTCAGCTTGAGAAATGTTGATCAGTCGTCGGCCAAAAAGCAAAAGATAAGCACACAGGCCAGGTGACACGGCCTTCCATTCGACCAGAGATAAAGTACCAAGTATCCGGACAACTAACTACCTTTCCCCTCTCTACTTGAAAATACATACCAACATCAGCACCTCTCCTTATCAATTGACGTCGCAAGCAAGGGAATCCCCTCGAAGCTCAATCACGACATCCTCACTCCATCAAGCTAACGCAGTCTCCACTACCACCGCTGTCGCTTTCACCCTTCACTCCCATATCAGTCATGGCGACCATGGCTTTCCTCCGCCGACCAGCAACAACATCATTCAACACCTCCAAACGATTCACCCTCACACCACTCACAATGTCTCGCGCCCAAAGCACCCTCCGCTCATACCTCGTCAGTCCCAACGAGCTGGCCGCCGCCCTTCGCGCAAACGCTCCCTCCAAGCTCTCAACCTCTCCCAAGACAATCCCAATCTGCGGCTCATGGTTCCTGCCCAATGACCCCGAAAAGCGTACCGGCCAGCAGGTCTTCAAAGCCGGCCACATCCCCTCAGCGCGCTTCTTCGACCTCGACAAAATCGCCGACACTTCCTCGCCCTACCCGCACATGCTGCCTTCGCCTGAGGTCTTCCGCGATGCCTTGAGCGAATTGGGCGTGAAGAGAGACGATACGCTTGTGGTCTACGACAGCGCCGAGCTGGGAATCTTCTCCGCGCCACGCGTCGCTTGGACGCTGCGTGTCTTCGGCCACCCGTCCGTTCACCTGCTGAACAACTACAAGCTCTGGGTCGAGCAAGGTCATGAAGTGGAAGCCGGCGAGCAGGCACCTGTAGAGCGGACAGATTACCCTCTGCCCCAGCTGGACGCAAGCAAAGTCGTCAATTTCAAAGAAGTGCGCGAGCTCGCTCTCGACTGGAACAAGGAAGGCCACGAGGAAGTGCAGATCCTCGACGCGCGCTCCGAAGGCAGGTGGAAAGGCGTCGACCCGGAGCCACGGCCTGGTCTTTCCAGCGGGCACATTCCTGGTTCTCAGCCGGTGCCTGTGCCTGATCTGCTTGATCCGCAGACCAAGACTTTCCTCTCGCCGGAGAAGCTGAGGGAGGTGTTCAAGAAGCGTGGCGTGGATCCTGAGAAGCCTATCATTTCTAGCTGTGGTACTGGTGTTACGGCGACGATCATCGATGCTGCGTTGACGGAGGCTGGGTATGGCGATGGTGTTAGGAGGGTGTATGATGGTAGCTGGACGGAGTGGGCGCAGAGGGTGAAGCCTACGGAGAACCTGATCCATAAGAGCGAGTAGGGTGTGATGGTCTTTGATGTTCGTGTCTGTAAGACTAAGTCGGAAAACGCTCATGCATATCATACTTGAGCAGAAAAAATGAAACGACCAACGAAATAAATGCTATCATTTGTAGCCGACAGGTTTGCAACAGTCATGTGGCGTACAATCCGACCCCAATCGTTCACACAAGTGGGAAGTTCAATTCCTTCGTGGATGCAGGATTTTGGCACAATATATAGTCTATCATCATCACACACCATCACAGATGGCTATTCAGCTGAAATAACGATCAGACTAACCCCAGACATCCCACTCATCAATCGTAGGCATCATAGCGACTCCGACAACATCCTTCTCACAAAACCACAAACGCCACCAAACCCACGACAATCATAACCACCGACACCGCAACCCTCTCAGCACCACCCTCATACGGCGCCGGCGACCCGCCTCCAACCGTTCCATTGCCACCTCCTACCGTCCCATTCCCACTTCCAACTCCACTCCCGCACCCCTCATCCTCCAGTCTCCCCATCAACTCCGGGAACAAAACCGTCGAATTCCTATCCTTCACAATATACCTACAAACCGTCGCACTTCCATTAAGCAATTGTCCAATCTGCTCCTCCGTACACGTCGACCCCGGATCAAGCGTATAGCAGAACTGCAACGGCTGCTCAAACTGCTCATTCTTGAACTGCAGCGTATCGCTCGGACCCTCAGAGCTGTAATTGCTCCCTTCACCGGTACTCTGCAAGCCAGTGGCGATGTCTTTGTTGAACAGCGCGCGCATGAAGATCTGGTAGGCGGTTTCGGGCTGGTAAGCGGGGACTTCGTGGCCGGCTTGGTAGACGCGGGAGAAGGAGAGGTTGCCGTGTTGGCGGACTTGGCCGCCGGTGTAGGAGGCGTTTGTCTCAATGCCGGCGTAGCCGGCGCTGGAGAAAGAGTCGGAGGAGGTGTGGGGGATGGCGAGGGAGACGAGTTCGCCGCCGTACCTGGGTTGGAGGGGTTAGTATGGGTGTTTGGTTGAGAACGGCGGTTGAGATTGGGCGGGAAGCGTGGCACTTACCAGTTGCAGGCGTAGTCTCTGTCGCCGTATACGAGAGCGACTTTGATGCCGTTGTCGAGCAGATACGCCAGGTCCTCGAGCCAGCCGTCACGAGGGTAATCGCCGATACTTCTGAAAGCCGTGCTGACGGTGCCGGAGCTCTGCGTCCAGTTCAACGGCACGCCCATAGCCTTTTGTACATGCTCCTGGTTGAGGAAACCCTCGTAGAACGAAGGCGGCGTAGGAGCCGGGTCCAGCGTAGCAATATCGTAGTAATTCCGTCCGCTGTACAAAACATACGGGTTGAGAACGTAGCTCCGGCAGAAACTCTCCGCAGCCTCACAAACCTCATTGACAGTCTCATTCACACCCAAGTTCTGCGGATCGCCGAGAGCAGCGAGTTCGCGACACTCGATGATCTGGTCTTTGCAAGCGCCTGGTCGCTCGAAAGAGTCGGTCATGTTGAGGTACTGCGACTCGTTGACGGCTTGGATGTCGTAGGTGTTGTTGTACGCCATTGTTGGGTAGGCGGGCCATTGGACCAGGCGGTCGATGCAGCCGTTGATGATCATCAGGGTGTCGATGTGCAGGATGGCGTTCTCGCCGTCGTCGTCGACGAAGGAGCCGTTTTCGATGCGTTGGTTTTGCTCTTCGAAGTAGGCGGCGAAGGCGGGGCCGTAGCGGCCGCCCTGGGGTTGTGTTAGATGGTGATTATTGGGTTTGGAGGGGCTTGACTTACGTAGGACTCTGTGGCGATTGAGATGCGCGAGTCGTTCGGGTGGTATGCCGGGAATTCTTGGGTGAATGTTTGGAGGAAGTGCCATGCCGCTTTAGCAGCGTTGACGGAACCGAGAGCAGTGTGGTTGCCGTCCTGACTTGGGTATGTTCCGAGCAGGAATGTAGTGTTCTGCTCAGGCGCCTGGGTAGTATCATCCAGCACTTCCACGTCGCCAGTAACCAGGTTGTTCGTGATGTTTTGGAGTGTGTCGTAGCTCAAGCCCACTTGCACGGGCTGATCCAAGAACAGCATGTTGACCTCATTGTTCCAAGAGTACTCGCTGAGGTACGTGGAGTTGGAGTCGGAGTGAACGTAGCACGGTCCGTTTTCGACGAAGAGACCAAGCATGGACGAGCTGCCGGGGCCGCCATTCATCCAGATCGCGAGAGGAGCATTCTCTGGGTTCTAATCGTAAGTCAGTCAGTTGTTGTGAGCTCCAAATGGCATTGCGGTAAGCATACTTTACGAGCTTCGAACTGATCAAAGCAAAGTAACAAATCAGCATGTAGTCCTTAGATAAACTCGGATTCCCATCTAACTCACAAACCAAAAGAACGTGTTGATCGGATAATCCTGCTCCTCGCCCAAATCATCGAGACTGCCAGGCGGAAGGTGAACATAGCCAGTGTAACTGCGAACGCCCTCCGTAGTCTCGCAGATGTCATTCTACCGTCGTCAGCAATTGACGCTAGCGAAATCTTTCAAGACAAGCAAACCTCTTTCCAGCTCAATTGCACACCATCGCCAAACCTTGAGTCGAGCAAAGTGACTCCCTCGGGAGTAGGAGGGAACTGAGCATAGCTGAAGCCCGTCAACGCAAGCAGCGAAGCCGCGTCAGCTACGCCGAAGAACCTCATATCTGCAATTGATACGGAGCGAAAGATGGAAGAGAGACAAACAAGAGGGGAACGCAAGCCTCAGATATAAGACAAAAAGCGGCAACAAGGCCAATCCTACACAAACCTTGTTTCCCACATTATCTGCGGAGTCGACACATGCAACAGCTGTGTCATCAGCGTGCCTGACCGATTGTACCGCACTCAAGTGAGTCCAGTGCCTGTCGATCGCGCAGATGCAGTGTAACCTTGATGAGCAGCGATCGTGGTGATGCGAGGCTCGACAGGCGCTCGAAGCGGCAAACGGCAGGTGGTTGATAGTAGAGCCAAGGAATGGCTAAGTCGTTGTGGGAAGGTGGAAGGTTTTTGGGGAGGATCGTCAGAGACAACGACCCCGCGTTGCGGTTTGGGAGCGAGCAAACATTATTGTGGAGACGGGGTGGGAGCTTTTGCTGTGGGACTGGAAGACTAATGTGGTTCTTGCCAATACATGATATACACCGAAGTAGTTATTGAGAAGCTAGTCAATCAAAGACAGACAAATCAGAGAAAAGGCATAGACTTTTGATGGGCATCGAAAACACGCTTTCCAATGATAGCCCCGTGGATTCTTTGAGCATTAGTTGGACACACTACCAGCTTCACACAGAAGCGTGCTTGAAATGTGTCGTCTCCGTAATCCTAGTCAATTTCCTCTCGTCGTTATCGTAATGCCGAAAATCTGGTTGGGGATCTGCAGAGTAGAGCATCGTGCTCGCTTCCAACCAAGACCTCATGGTAAGAAACAATATCAAAATGTTGTGCTCTTGCATCGGCCATTGCTGATAATGCAGCGACGGCTTTGAAGCCGGGGGCTGAGCTTCTACCGCTGTGTCTTTAGTCGTCGTGGATCATTGCTTCACTTTTGAAAACTCTCTTGGATCGCTTCGAAGGCTTGACGAGCTTTCCGATCTCAGCCTCTGCCTGCTGGTCCGCACTCGCCTTCTTAGCACGATACTCCTGCATGTGGGCCTTGATTCTTGGACAATCGCCCAAAACCTCAACGAATTGACATTTCAAATCGCACAGCATCTCGATCCACCTTGTTCTGCCAGAGTAGGCTTCGTTCAGTTCCAAGAGATTGTCTGTGTCGTGGGTACGAACAGCAAAGTACTGCAGCTGTTTGGCATGACCAAGCATGCCGAAGACCTTCTTTGTGAGCTCCCTTGATCCGAGGTAATTGTGCTTGTACTCGATGCGAGTGATGTAGACTCGTCGCCTTGCGCCGCAGAGATAAAGCATGCGTGAGAGCTCCCGGATGCCTGTGACTTGGAATGTGTTGATGCTGTAAAAGACGGGCATTGCCTCTTGGAAGATTTGTTGATTTACCAATAACAACGACATGATGTCTCCTGAGAGGCCGGTGACGTTGTCTCGCTGCTTTGGCAGAGTCCAAAATTCGCCATCGATGGCAAATGATTGATCGAGAACATCCTCTCGACCGTACGCTGTGTTTCTGACAGCCGTGCGAGGTGCCGGTAGATGGAGCATTGGATTGGTGAATTCGATTTTCCTTCGTAGCGGAAAACCTCGGCATAGATCATGAGGCGAATCTCAGCAGGAAGATCCAGAAATCGTCTGAAGGCGCTGGTCTCGTTTCCGAGGGCCCTACGGAGAAACGTGCGTGACTTCGGCAGCGTCGATATGTAGGCTGGTGACTCGGTGGAAGGTTCATCGTCATCATCACTGTCGGGCTCAATGCAGACAGGGTAAATCGGGACATTGTGGAGGGTGATCTCGGTCGCAATGCCGTTGTATAAGTTTTGAAGGTAGGGTAGACGGCGTTCGCGTTTTTTGTAGCGGTTCAGATTGTACGCGTCCTCGACCGCGAGATTGGCATAGAATTTGAACTGCTTGACTGCCCACCTGAAGATCTGCCTCTCAGGAATGATCTCTTGATAGTTTCTGCAGCAAACCCAGGCCATCACTGCGAGCTCTGCCGGAGAGAAAGGAGGTGCAACAGTATCGTGAGCGTGTAGCCTGACGATCGCCTTGATCTCAGCATAAAGGCTAATGACACGAGGTTCGGCGGAGACGACGGTTGTCGCGTGTGGCGCCATGGCGCAGCTTGTATGCTTGGGTTATGACCCTGATGGCTCGAGTGTGATGTTGGTGTTGGTGGTCTTTGAATGTTGAAACAAACCGCTGTTTTGTGGCTAGCGGAAATGGTTGCAGGGGTTGAGAAATGTTGAATGTTTGTAAACTTGACCAGGTGTTCGTAATCATTCAAGTAGCCTGCCAGGATAACCACACGATCAGCTCTCAATTCAGTGATCCGGACCCGAGTGAATCAGTACGTGACATTTGTCAGTTGTTCCAATGAACTGTGTGCGTGGGTGTAAGTGATGGAGTGAAGCTGCTAAGTATGAGATGAACGAGCTGATGGTATGTCCTTTTAATGAACCCCCCCAAAGCGGAACATGGGAGTATTGTTGTACAGGTACTTCAGACATAGTAAAACATTTCCGCCAGTGAACCACACTTTTGGCGACGCCATCCAAGCATCCACCTTGCCCACCCTACGAGTCCTTGTCCATCTTGCCACCAGTAAGCGCCTCGGCGATTTTCTGGATTCTCTCCTGGTTGACGGCAATGTAGCCACCGGTGTTCTGCATCGCCTTCTGGCTGCGCGCCCTGTTTGCGCTGTTGAGCATGTCCTGCACGCTGTGCGGCTTGCCGTCGTGCCAGATGCTGGTGCCCTCCTCTCCGTGACCAGGGCCGAATGTGGCAGGGTTCTCGTTGGTGCCGAAAGCCTCCTCAACAGCGGCATCAAGTTGTTGTGGGTTGACGATGAATTTGCGTGCGTGAGTGTAAAGAGTGTGCACAGAGTCGAGACGGTCGGCTGCGCGAGAGGCCTCAAAGGCTGCTGTGTGTTCGCGCTTGGCTGCCAGGCGGAAGCCTCGTGAGGGATCGGGTACACTTCCGTGATAGAGAGCATCGAGATCCAGACCGTTCGAGGGTGCCGTCAAGCGCTCGTCTTCGCGCTCGGGACGAGAAACGAGATCCTCGTGCTCGCGGTACTTCTGTGCTTGCTGTGCTTCCATCCTCCGCTTCGTCTTCAATTGCCGGCTCTTGAGCTCCTGTACACCCTCCTTCAAGTTGCGCTTCCGCTGCTCCGCCAGCTTGATCTTCCATGCCTCTCTGCTTCCCGCCTTCGCCTCGCCATGCCTCTCTGCGGTCTTGGTCGACTTCTCCAGAACCTCGTCGTTGTCCAGACCCCTTGTACCCTTTCCACTGAAGACATCGCGGGGAACGGGAAGAATACCCTTCATCCACTTGGTCTGAGGAGCATTCTGTTGCGGCGGCTCGGGGAAGGAGATGTATTGTGGGTGTTCAGGGCCGACTGCTGCACGGGCAGCGCTGGTGGAAAAAGTGCGCTGGATGCATGAGGAGCATTGCCATGCGCGCAGAGGCGTCGATAGGGCGGTGTGAGGAGGCATTGCGTGTATGTGGATGCGACAACAATTACAACAATTATTCCCCCGGCTCGCTCGCAGGACGCTGCTGCTCGCTACTTCCAAGTCGGGATGCGTTGCGGGCAAGCCGTCGGGAGAGCGCTCGGGCCACAGGAGCCAAGATTTCTGCTTAGTGAGGCGAGCGGGCGAAAGAAATATTCTAGCCAGCCGCGGCTTCGACCCTTCAAGTCTTCCTTTCTCAAGGGACATCAGGCAATCTTTGCCTTTTCTTCTCCACGAAACACCACCTTCTTTTATTTTCCCTCCACAGGCCACAGGCATCACACAGCCTCCGCCATGGGTACCGGAAAGAAGGAAGCCACCCGTCGCGTGCGACAGGGCAAGGATGGCAAAGACGGCATGGGCAACATCAGGGTCAAGGGCGAGAACTTCTACCGGTCTGGCAAGCGCGTAAAGCAGCTTAACATCTGGAAGGAGGGCAAAGCTGAGCACAATGCTGCTGGCGAGGTCACCAAGGCCGCCAGCTACCAGAGCAAAGAGACTCCCGTCGCCCGCATCGAGCCGAACAGGAAATGGTTCACCAACACTCGTGTGATCAGTCAGGATGCTTTGGCCAAGTTCAGAGGAGCCGTCGAGGAGCAGAGCAAGGATCCCTACTCGTTCTTGCTCAAGCAGAACAAGCTGCCCATGAGCTTGATCAACGACAACAAGGGCAAGGAGAGGGTCGATGGTCTTCTGCAGCACGCTGCTAAAATCAAGATCGAGGGCGAGAAGTTCGGCGACACATTCGGACCCAACGCACAAAGAAAGAGGCCGAAGTTGGCTGTCAGCTCCATTGAGGACTTGGCTACCTCAACCGGCAACGACCTTGACACGTACGACGAGAAGAGGAGAGAAGCAGCTATAATGGCAGGTCAAGTACTGGACGACGAGCCTGCGAACGACCAGGCATACTTCCTGCCCGATGCTGGTGCCCTCACAACCGCAAGAGAGGCCATTTTCACCAAGGGTCAATCAAAACGTATCTGGAACGAGCTCTACAAGGTCATCGACTCGTCAGATGTGGTCATCCACGTCCTTGACGCCAGAGATCCTCTGGGTACACGCTGTCGCAGCGTTGAAAAATACATCAAGGAAGAGGCGCCACACAAGCATCTTCTGTTCTTGCTCAACAAGTGCGATCTTGTTCCCACAAACGTCGCGGTATGTTCTAACCCTTTCTTCATCATCACTTCACATCCCTTGCTTCCCCTTTCTTTGATTTTGTGCACTTGCACGAATTGCCACAGCTTTTGTCAGGGTACCACGCCAGCGCCGCTTTAGGCCACCTTTAAATGGTTGGAATCTGTTACAGCAGTGGCAGATTAATATCTCGCCCGCCCAGGTCAGGTAGCGTTTTGTTACCTGGCCGCCTTAGGGTCGAGAGCCTGTCCCTGTTTTGAGTAGCGATCTTGAGCATGCGTTTTGCGCGAGCCAACGTGAAGGACTGCTTAGTCTTGGGACAAACATCTTTTCTCTTCTTCTTCAATTACTTTGCACGCAACCTTTGCAAACCTCTACGTCGATTATCTTACTGACTTTGACGTAGGCTCGTTGGGTCAAGCTCCTCTCTCGCGAATACCCCACCCTCGCCTTCCACGCCTCCATCACAAACTCCTTCGGCAAGGGTTCGCTCATCTCATTACTTCGCCAATTCTCTGCCCTCCACTCCGCCCGCAAGCAGATTTCCGTCGGTTTCATCGGCTACCCGAACACTGGCAAATCCTCCATCATCAACACCCTTCGCAACAAGAAGGTCTGCACAGTTGCGCCTATCCCTGGTGAGACCAAGGTGTGGCAATACATCACACTCATGAAGCGCATCTACCTCATCGATTGCCCTGGTTGTGTGCCTCCCAGCATGACCGACACACCAGAAGACATTCTTCTCCGTGGTGTTGTCCGCACAGAGAACGTCGAGCACCCTGCACAATACATCCCTGCAGTGCTAAAACGTTGTGCAACCCGCCATCTCGAACGCACATATGAGATCAAGGGTTGGGAAGAGAAGCCCACATCCACAGCTGAAGAGGAAGAGAACCGACCAACGAAGACAGACAAGGTCCGCACCGAAGAGTCTCTTCGCTTCCTCGAGATGATCGCCAGGAAGAGTGGCAGACTCATCAAGGGTGGCGAGGCCGACATCGACGGTATCGCCAAGCAAGTCATCAACGATTTCCTTCGTGGCAAGATCCCCTGGTACGTCCCACCGCCCAAGACTGAGGGTGCTGAGGCAGAAGAGGAAGAGAAGGCCAAGGGTCGTGACGCCAAGTTGGGCCTTACCGGCAAGAAGAGGAAGGCCGAAGAGGAGGCTGAGGCAGAGGACGAGACCGTCGCCGGCGAAGGTGATGACAGCAGCGCTGATGAAGAGTTTGCTGGCTTTGACGATACCGAGGGCGGTGTCAGCCTTGTCGCGGACGAGGATGAGGCGAAGGCTTGAGCTTTTTGAGGTTGTTGATCAGTAAAACTTGCTATGATACCCCGGATATATTGAACGACTTCTTATGCGCGCCTACATAATCTTCTCTGCAAATATCGTGGCCTCTTGTTCTGATCTCGCCGTTGTTGTCACCTTCACTGATTCTGCCCGTATGCTCCGCACCCAAACAGTCTTTGCCACTGGGAACGCTTCAAGACCTGGACACCGTGTTGCTGTCTGGATACTTGGCCTTCGTACTAGCAAATCTGATCACATCTCCAGCGGGTTTTCTGGCGCCCCAGTCACGAAACGTCTTCGCGTGGGAGAGATGCTGATGTCGGCGGGCTACTGGCACCAACATGAACACTTGCCCGTGCTTTCTTGCTTCGTGCGCGGAGAGACGAGTGGCAGGATGGCGCCGGTGAAGACGCTGTCGAGGAAATGGCAGCAAACTCGGCTTGCTCTTCGGAGTTGTGCTGCACTGTGGGAGAGACGCACACGATGAGGATGATCTGATGGGCGGTGCAACGGACTTGACATTCGCACATGTGGTGACGGGACAGCGGCGATGGTCGATGAAGTTCGCGTGATCGACGAGTTAACATCAGATGGCCTGGTCAATGAGGGTGGCGGACACAATTGAGACATGGGAACAGTATGAACGCAAGAGCAGAATCGATTCAATGTTATGGAAACTCAAGAACGCAGCAACATCACCTTCACCTCCAAAACAACCAGAAAGTCAGTGCAAACATGAACAAGAAGAGAAGCCACCCAATCTCAAAACGCCACCTCACATCAAAGGCTCAAGCCTCGGAGCTGCCATCCACCTCTCGGTTCAGAGAGTCATGATGTTGACGTAAAGGCCGATGGGGCAAGGGTTGAAATCCTGGAAGTAGTTGAAGCACGTGTCACCCTTGGCCTTCATCTCGATGGCGTAGGTCGCGCCCTGGGACATGCAAGGGCCCTCCCAGACGCGGTAAGAGTTGCCAGGAGCCAGCTTGACGGTGGGGAAGGTTCCGTGGGTCATGGGTTTGTTGGCGAAGGTGGTGGTGCCTTGGACCGCAGGCTTGTACAGGTCGCTGAACTCCACCTCGCCGGAGCCGGTCAGAGTGTAGGCAGAGGTCTCGAGCTGGGACTGCTCGGGGAAGAGGAAGTCGGCGTAGCAGCGCTTGTTCTTCCAGGAGGCGGGGATGTCGAAGTTGAAGATGGTGCTGATGTCGTGAGTAGCCGTGCCGTTGAAGGAGGTGGTGTAGGCCTTGTGGGGCTTGGAGGAGTCGATGGGGAGGATCAGGTGCGGGAACTGGAAGTCCTTGGTGAGGTAGCCGGGGCAATTCTTGGGCTCATCGCACTTCTTGGGGTATTCGGGCTCCTTGGGGTGCTCGTGCTTGGGCTTGTCGCAGTGCTTCGGCTTGTCGCAGTGCTTGGGGTGTTCGGGCTCCTTGTGATGCTCAGGCTCATGGTGGTGTTCGTGCTCCTTGGGCTTGTCGTGCTGGCAGTGGTCGGTCTTGCAGCCGCAGTGCTTGTGAGAGTCGGGTTTACCGTGGCTGCGGTCGCCGCAGTTGCCAGACTCAGTGTGGACCTTGAGCCAGACCTCGACGCACTTGTCCTGGTGCTCCACAGGCTTGGAGTAGATGTTCCAGCCGCCGTGGTCGCCGGTGGGGCAGGTCCAGAAAGTGGTGGTGCCGTTGTAGGCGAGGTCGCCGCCTTGGACGTAGAAGCCGCTGTCTGGTTTGGCGCCAACGTCGCATTGCTACTGCGTGGTTGGGGGAGTCAGGATGCAGCCGCGGTCCTTGCTGTCCCAGATGCCTGAGAGATGAGTCAGTGAGGGAAGGGATGGCAGCAGTTGGTGGGTGAACTCACGGCCATGGCTGTCAAGCGAGTACTTGGCCTTCGGGATGGGAAGGTTGCACTGTCCGATGCGATTCTGGCCGTCGAAGAGCTCGCCGACGACACCGCTGGCCTCCTTGGCGGAAGCACCATAGGCGGTGAGCGAGAACTCACTGTGGTGGGTCAGCGAGAGTTCAGCATGAGCAAGTGAAGGGTGGACTCACCAAAGAGGCTTGGTGGGGCAGGCAGCCTGAGCCATGGCGGCCAGGGCGACGAGGCCGAGGGTGTGATGCATGATGGCGGTGCGAACTGGTGATCGAGTTGGTTGGGTGTGAAGTTGCGGTGGTAATTGATACAAGTGTGGGATGTGGTGCAAATTGATGGATGTGGATGTTGGAGGAAGAGAAGAGAAGAGCAAAAGGGAGGCTTAAGTATTTGTTGTCTGTCGCCTGGCATCACTGCTTGAGAACGAGCTCTCGCTGGCAACTGGTAGGCACAGAGCAGCACTGGTGGAAGTAGCCAGCTGCTGCAGTGGCAGCAACGAGCGCTCTCAGTGGAAGCGACGGCTACACTTGAAGACGTCCTGAAGACGAGAACGCCTACACAGCCAGATTCAGAGATCGTGAATAGATCTTTTGCCAGTCATGTTCAGTACAACGTTCATTGAGAGCGAAGTATCTCTGCAGAATATGAGTTCTATGCCTAGGCTTACAGTGGCAAGTGGCCGCCAGATGGGGAGCGCAGTGTGAGGAAGCAGCTGATCGACCACAAAGGTACCTAGGTAGTCGCCAACAGCGATCCAGGACATGAAAGCAGTCGCATACTGCGTATGGTACCTTAGCATTGGAGATCTGGATGTGTGACAATGTCGGATTGCAATATCGCTATGGAACGCTAGCTGCCCTCGTCAAAAAACCTCGAGCAGAGGAAAAAGAGTGACAGCTCTAAATCAAAACAGTAAATCAGCAACCTCAATCATCCGTCCCCATTTGCGTCTGATCCAACATCCGGTCATCTCCCGTCAAGCTCCTTCGTCAGTTGAATGCTCAAGAAGCTCATGTATCGATGGAAAGGAACCTGCTCGATCGATCAATGACCCGCTCCCCAAGCCGGCGTGGAGGCGAAACATTCTTCTTGACCCCTTGAATCCTTCCAAACCACGACCGAGAGTCGAACGGATCCCGCACGCTATCTTTCGGCTTATATAATACCCGGCCCTGCGGTGTTGCCCAGCTTGCAAAGGCGGGCGAATTCGTTTCCCGCTTGTTTGCAAACGAGAGGAGACATAACTCGCCCGCAAACTTACGAGTAAATACAGCGCAAGTTGAGCGAAAGAGCCGGGATAGGTCTAGTTTAAGCCGAAAAGTGGCGTGCGGCTTTCATTTGAAAGTAGATGCGAACGCTGGATAGTTTCGATTCGGAGTCCTGCGTTGTAGGTTTGTTAGTAGGGGTTCCGAACATGGGTGGGCTTACCGGTGTTGTTTCGATCATGTGCTAAGCCCAAGCAGAGCCATCACGCGGCCGACGGCCTCGATGCTCTTGGTTGTGTCCAGGTAGACGGCTCCCAGGATTGCCTTGATCGTTGTTGCAAGAGTCTTGTCCGATATCCTGCCGATGTGCCCTGGGTGGAGGATGACATGCTGGTCGATGCCGGAATCTCGTGCGGTGATGGCTAGATTGGAGTTGCTGCCAATGGTAGAGAC